>Ga0116166_1000562_pt1 | contig 35699 bp, 30 predicted proteins | sample AD_JPNMR2_MetaG_FD_89884 | JGI IMG/M metagenome (GOLD analysis project Ga0116166, IMG submission 89884) | Active sludge microbial communities of municipal wastewater-treating anaerobic digesters from Japan - AD_JPNMR2_MetaG | ecosystem: Engineered > Bioreactor > Anaerobic > Digestate | place...
CGCGCGCCCTCCTGGCGCATGCTCAGGACTACCTGCGCGAGCGCGGCATGGTCACCGCGAAGATAGAGACGCTCGAACAAAATGCGACTGCCGCGAGCCTCTTCCCCAAGCTGGGGTTTCGGGAGGTTGCCCGGCAGATTCACTACATCAAACCTCTCGGGCCGGAGATGGAGAAGGAGTGAGCAGATCCCGAGAGGGCTGGAGGATGGATCCACTACAATGATGTCTCCGCAATTGCCACAAGGGTTCGCCGCGGTCGATGGAGGAGAAGATCCGCACGCTTTTGTCAGCTACGTGGATGCCGTCAGTGCTCTCTCCTCAGCGCAAGCGTATAAACAGCTCACTCTCCTCATGCTGAGGGTGGGCGAAGGCGCTCGCGTCCTCGACGTCGGCTGCGGCACCGGGGACGACGCCCGCGCCCTGGCCCAGGTAGTGGGCCCGCGCGGCTGGGTGGTCGGGATCGATAACAGCCGCACCATGATCGAGGAAGCTACCCGCCGCCAGAACGGCCTTGGGTTGCCGGTCGAGTTCTATGTCGGCGACGCCTACCAGATCGCTTTCCCGGATGAGGTTTTCGATGCCTGCCGGGCGGACCGCGTCTTCCAGCACCTGCGCGAGCCAAAGAAGGCGCTCTCCGAGATGATCCGCGTGACTCGCAGCGGTGGCCGAATTGTCGTCAGCGATCCCGACTGGGGCACGTTCATAGTCAACAGCCCCGACCGCGACCTCACGCGCCGGATTGTCGGCTTTGCCTGCGATGCAACCACGGATGGCTGGATGGGCCGGCAACTTCCGGGCCTATTCCGGGAAGTGGGCCTTCAGGATGTTCAGGTCCGCACCTCCCTCGTGGTGATCGAGGAGTACGACACGGCGAAGGAGGTGTTGGGGATCGAGTGGCTCGCGCACGGGGCCGCGCAAGCCGGCGTGATTACGTCCGGGGAGGCAGAGCGCTGGCTTCGGGGGCTTCAGGAGGATCACGCCGCCGGCCGGTTCACTTGCGGCCTCGGGGGCTTCATCACGTCTGGAGTCAAGCCCTAGGGCCAGGCCGCTCGTTCCGGCTACGGCGTGGTTCCGTTTGCGATTCCGGTGGGTAGATCGAAGAGTACGCGAGATCTACCTTATCGGAAGGAGAATGGGATGGAAGCGACCGCGGTGCAGGCGAGCGGCCGGCAGGTTCAGGTATCGGGACGTGATGTCACCCTGGAGGGGTTCCTGGCGGTGCCGGAGAATGCCCAAGGCGTCGTCGTATTCGCCCACGGCAGCGGCAGCGGGCGGTTTAGCCCCAGGAACAACTACGTCGCGGGGGTCCTCCAGGAGGGGGGCCTGGCCACCCTTCTGATCGATCTCCTGGAAGAATCGGAAGCGGACGACCGCGACAAGGTCTTTGACATTGACCTGTTGGCAGAGCGCCTGCGTCTGGCCACCGGTTGGCTGCATGGCGAGCCGTCTACGCGCCACCTTCGCGTGGGCTACTTCGGGGCGAGCACAGGCGCAGCCGCCGCTCTCCAGGCCGCCGCGCTCGAGGGCGCGGAGATCGACGCCGTCGTCTCGCGTGGCGGCCGGCCCGACCTGGCGATGCCCTACCTCCCGCGCGTTCAGGCGCCGGTGCTCCTGATTGTCGGCGGTAACGATCTTCCGGTGATCCCGCTGAACGAGCAGGCTTACGCGGCGCTTGAGACCACGAAGGAGCTGGTGATCATCCCCGGAGCGACGCATCTCTTCGAGGAGCCCGGCAAGCTGGAGGAGGTGGCCTGCCTCGCCCGCGACTGGTTCCAGCGCTACCTGGTGCCGATGGAGTAGGCCATCCCATCGCGACAAACGAGCCGGCCACGCGCCAGCGCGCTTCTGCGCGCAGGGAGCTCCTCCGGCCTTGCCCGGAACGATTTCGCGCCCGCAGCCCGGCTGACACGAGTGCCCGGCAACGGCGCTGCCTGCCCCCATCCCCTGCTTCGCTCTTGGTCGTGCCTATCTATAGGTATTCATGTGCGGTCACTCCTATTTGGATGAACGCCCGTTCTCCTTGACTGGGCGTGACAAATATGCTATACTGCAAATGTCAGTTTGCCACTATCACACGTGGATTTTCCGGCCGTGGTTGGTACCATCGCCTTCGCAAGCGCCCACGCGCGTGGCAAACGAGCCACTTGTGAGGAGGTTGCATGGATTCCATCGCCAAGGAGGTCATCCCCGTCAACATCGAGGACGAGATGCGGGAGTCGTTCCTGCTCTACTCGATGAGCGCCATCACGCAGCGCGCGATCCCCGATGTTCGAGACGGGCTCAAACCCGTGCACCGGCGCATCCTGTGGACGATGCACGAGGATGGGATGGTGCCGGGCGGTGCCTGGTATAAATCCGCGCGCCTGGTGGGCGACGTGATGGGGAAGTACCACCCCCACGGCGATGCCGCGATCTACGACACCATCGTCGGCATGGCACAGGATTTCAAGTCGCGCTATCCGCTGGTGGCCGGCCACGGCAACTTCGGCTCCATCTACGGCGACAGCGCGGCGGCGATGCGCTATACCGAGGTGCGCATGGCGCCGCTCGCCCAGGAGATGGTCGTCGACATCGGCCGCGACACCGTCGACATGGTGCCGAACTACGACAACAAGCAGCTCGAGCCCGCGGTGTTGCCCTCGCGCATCCCCAACCTCCTGATCAACGGGAGCATGGGGATCGCGGTTGTCTACACCACGAACATTCCGCCGCACAACCTGCGCGAGGTGTGTGACGCGGCGCTCCTCTACATCGACAACCCCAATGCCACCGTCGACGAGCTGATGAAGGTGCTGCCCGGGCCAGACTTCCCCACCGCCGGGCTGATCCTGGGCACGCAGGGGATCCGGCAGGCGTATGAGACGGGCCGCGGCACCATCACGATGCAGGCGAAAACAGCCATCGAGCCGCTTGAAGGCGGGCGCTCGGCGATCGTCATCACCGAGATCCCCTTCATGGTCAATGCCCAGCGCCTGATCGAGGAGCAGATTGCCGGCCTGGTCAAAGAGAAGAAGCTCCCCGAGGTGAGCGCCATTCACGATCACTCCGACCGGCACGGCATGCGCATCGTGGTGGAGCTGAAGCGCGACTCGCAGCCGCGGAAGGTGCTCAACTACCTCCTGAAGCACACATCCCTGCGCTGCAACTTCAACGTGATGATGCTGGCGTTGGTCGACCGCCAGCCGCGCGTTCTCTCGCTCAGGGAGATGCTCCATTACTACGTGGAGCACCGCAAAGATGTAATCACGCGCCGGAGTAACCACGAACTGCGCCAGCTCAAGGATCACGCGCACATCCTGGAGGGCTTGCGCATTGCGCTCTTCAACCTCGACCCGCTGATCCAGACGATCAAGGAATCGCCAGATCCGGCCACGGCGCGCGTTCGCCTGGTGGAACGCTTCGGCCTCTCCCACCCGCAGGCCGTCGCCATCCTTCAGATGCAGCTCCAGCGCCTCACCGGCCTCGAGCAAAGGAAGATTGAGGATGACTATCGCCAGACGGTGAAGCGCATCGCCTACCTGGAAGACCTCCTCTCCGACCCGGAGAAGATCCTCGGGGTGATCCGGCAGGATCTGAAGGAGATTCGAGACAAGTACGGCGACGACCGGCGTACGCGCATCATCGCGCGCGAGGCCAGCGACATTGGCGAAGAGGATGTGATCGCGGAGGAAGATACGATCGTAACGATCACGCGCGATGGCTACATCAAGCGCGTGCCGATCGACACCTTCCGCAGCCAGCACCGTGGCGGGCGCGGAGTGATCGCGGCCAACGCCAAGGAAGAGGATAGCCTCTCGCAGCTCTTCATCGCGACAACGCACCACTACGTTCTCTTCTTCACCGATAAGGGGAAGGTGTATCGCCTCAAGGCCTACGAGGTGCCGCAGGCGTCGCGCACAGCGATGGGCACGGCGATCATCAACCTGATCCCAATCGAGAGCGGAGAGCGGATCACCGCCACCGTGCCGGTGCGCTCGCTGGAGGCCGACGGCTACCTGGTCATGGCCACCGAGCGGGGAGTCGTCAAGAAGACGCGCATCGCCGAGTTCAACACCGCGCGCAAAGGTGGCCTGATCGCCATGAATATCGAGCCGGGTGACGAACTGCGCTGGGTGGATGTCACCGACGGCGAGTGCGAGATCATGCTGATCACCCGCGAGGGGCACGCGGTGCGCTTCCACGAGCAACAGGTGCGCCCGATGGGCCGCGCCGCGGCCGGCGTGCGCGGCGTCAGCCTGCGGCCTGGCGATCAGGTTGTGGCGATGACCGTCTCGCGGCCAGAGGCCGACCTCCTGGTCGTCACAGACAAGGGCTATGGCAAGCGAACGCCGGTCTCCGAGTATCGCACCAGCAATCGCGGCACGATGGGCGTGATCACGATGAAGCTGGGCGAAAAAGTGGGGCACATCGTCGACGCCAAGGTGGTGGATGACGACGACAAGCTCCTGATGATGACGGAGAACGGGATTGCCATTCGCATCCGCGTCTCGGATATCCGCCGTTGCGGGCGCAGCACTCAGGGGGTGCGCCTGATCAACGTCAACGAGAATGATCACGTCGCCCGCGTCGAGCGCGTCGTTCGCAAGCAGCACCACGCCTCAGAGGCCGAAACCGATGGAACCCTCGCGGATCAGGCAGTGGGCAACGGGAAGGTCAAGGCCAGCCAACCTCGCGCGGCACACGCCGAGATGGATGCCGAGATCGACGCCGAAACGAACGGCAAGGCTGATACCGAGGAGTAACCCCCTCTTCCCCGCCGGGCCGGCCATCAGCGGTCCGGCGGGGTTTCTTCTTCCCCTGCACCCCCACCCGATGCATCCCCTCCGAATGGTACGGCACGCCCTCGGGAATCTCCCGAGGGACCACGCTTCCGGCGCCAGTCACTGCGCGAGACCTGACCCGCGTGCCCGGCAGGAAGAGCCTGGTCGATTCGAGAAATCGGTCTGGGTGCCGGCGGCGAACTGAACCCCTGCCGGCGACACCTGGAGGAATCAATGGCACACCGATACACCTCGACCCGGCAGTTCTTCCTGGACCTGATCCGCGACTACGAGCCGGAACTCACCTTCCGCGGCACGACGCGCGAGGAGTTCGATTCGTGGCAGGCCGCTTTCCGGCAGCGCTTCCTTGAATGCCTCGGCCCCCTACCTCCCGCCGTGCCTTTCGAGACAGAGGTTCTCTGGCGCATTGAAGAAGACGGCCTCATTAAGGAGAAGATCCTGTTTGACACCGCGCCATTCACAACCGTGCCCGCCATTCTTCTCCGCCCGGCGGATACGGAACAGGGCCGGCGCCGCGCCGCCATCGTTTGCATCCACGGGCACGGCCCCCACGGCAAGGATCCCGTCGCCGGCGCGCGTTACCCCGAGGCTCAGCAGAACGCATCCTACTACAACTATAACTACGGCGAGCAGATGGCGCGCCAGGGCTTCGTCACGATCTGCCCGGACATGCGCCCCTTCGGCGAGCGCTCCGATCACTTCCCCGGCGAGAGGCCCATTCCAGGGCGTGACCCCTGCAATGTCCATTTCCTCAAGGGGGCGCTCCTCGGCTTCAACCTGCTTGCGTATAACCTGTGGGACCTGATGAAGTGCGTCGATCTCCTCCAGGAGATGCCATTCGTCGATCCGGAGCGCATCGGGGCAATGGGCCTGAGCGGAGGCGGCGCGCACGTGATGCACTTTGCCGCGCTGGATACGCGTATCCGGGCGACCGATATCATCTGCGCCCTCAACTCCTACCGGGCGTGGGCCATCGGTATCGACAACTTCTGTGGCACGCAATTCCTTCCCGGCATGTTTCGCTACGGCGACCACGCCGAGATCTGCGGCTTAATCTGCCCGCGTCCCCTGTTGGTGGAGAGCGGTGGCTTCGACTATGGCTTCCCGCCCGACGCCACGGCCCAAGCGCAGGCACGGGTGGCGCAGATCTACCAGGCCGCGGGCGTGCCAGCCCACTTCGAGATCGACATGGGCTATGGCGGCCACCAGTACTACGGCAACAAAGCTATCGAGTTCTTCCACAAGCACCTGGGCGACTGAGGCAAGCGCCCGGCAAGCACTGCCTGCTCCTCTCCACGGAGATACCCGGCCCCAGCGGGCCAGAGTGCCCTGGCCGGGCCAGGCAGGCAGAACCCCATGAGAGAATGCAAGGGAACCCATGCTCAAACTCGGCGTGATCGGATATGGCAAGCGGATCAGCGGCGTCATCCAGCATGAACTGCGGCGGCTGGAGCCGGATGCCCGCGTGGTGGCCGTGGTGGACCCGGATGAAGCAGGCGCGCGCAGCCGACTGGCGGAGTGTGACCAGAGCGACGTCGTCTTCTACGACACCGTCGAGGAGATGGTGCGCAAAGCAAAGCTGGATGCGGTGCTGGTGGGCACGCGCTGTAACCTGCATGCCCCGTATGGCATTGAGATGGCGCGCTACGATCTCCCGCTCTTCCTGGAGAAGCCGGTGGCCATCTCGATGGAGCAGGCGGTCGGGCTGGAACGCGCCTTCGAGAACTCGCGCTGTGAGGTGGTCGTCAGCTTCCCGCTGCGTGTCTCGCCCCTCTGCTGCCTGGCGCGCCAGTATCTCGCGGAAGGAGCGGTAGGCACCCCGGAGCATATCCTGGCGGTCAACTACGTGCCCTACGGCACGGTCTACTGGGATGCCGGCTACCGAAACTTCGAGATCACCCAGGGCCTCTTCCTCCAGAAAGCGACGCACGATTTCGACTATATGGCGTTCCTGATGGACTCGCCGATTGTGCGCGTCGCCGCGATGGCCTCCTGGGGGCGCGTCTTCGGCGGCAAGAAGCCGGCCGGGCTCACGTGCGGGCAGTGCGATGAAGCGGAGACCTGCCTGGAGAGCCCGCGGAATCGCCGGCGCAACCTCTCCGGCGGCACGCAGGCGGATCATCCCTGCACCTTCGGGGAGGATTGCGGGTCGCCCGAGACGGGCATGAATGAGGACTCCTCCAGCGCGCTCGTTGAGTTCGCGTCCGGCGCCAAAGGCGTCTATACCCAGGTCTTCTACGCCCGGCGCGATGCCGCCACTCGCGGCGCGACCGTGAGCGGCTATCTCGGCACCGTCAGCTTCGACTGGTACACCAACGAGCTGAAGCGGGTGCGCCATCACGCTCCGTTCAGCGATACGGTGAAGGGCGGGCAAGGGCTCGGTCACTTCGGCGGCGATACGGCGCTGATGGAGAACTTCCTGGACGTGCTCCGTGGCCGCGCGCATTCGCGCACGCCGATCCAGACCGGCATCCAGAGCGTCTACGCGTGCCTGGCGGCCAAGGAATCGGCCGAGACCGGGCGCTTCGTGGACGTGCGCCAGCTCGGATAACCAGAGGCACAGAGGTGAAGGGGCGTTGCCGGACGCGGTGACGCCCCTCTCCCCTCGCCGCCGGGTGGCGCAGCGAGGCTTTTCGCGCGTCCGTCTCCGACGCTCGCATCCCCCTCCCTCCAGAGGCCTTCTGCTTGCCGAGCGTATTCACGGTCCCGGCGCCAGTCCCACTCGTCCTTGGTGCCCCATTCCCCCGGATAGGACCGTCCCCAGGCTCGCCGCCTCTTCTGCGCGCTCCCTCGCCCTCCGAAAGGCACGCGCGCTCTCTACAGAACAGCCGCCGGCGGGATCGCGCTTCCTTCTCACCCGCCTGTACCCCACGCGCTCGCGTGGCACACCGCCGTCCTCCCATCGTGTGAAGATTGCCCCCACGTACCTATTGACAGGCATGTGGTGACTAAGGTATACTGCGGTGGAGAGCCAGGGGGAACCTGGTGGAGACCCGGTGGAGACCCCGCGGTGTTTATCGGCGAATACGAGCATAGCCTCGACGACAAGGGGAGAATCGTCCTCCCAATAAAGTTCCGCTATTCGCTCGGTGAGAAGTTCTTCATCACCAAGGGCCTGCACGGGTGTCTTTTCATCTTCCCTGAGCCAGAGTGGACCAAGTTCAATCAGAGCTTGAGCGAGCAGCCTGTCGTCAACCTGGATGCGACGCGGTTGCAGCGGTTCTTCTCGGCGAGCGCGTTTGAGGTGACGACGGATAGCCAGAACCGTCTGGCGATTCCGGCGGTGCTTCGGAAGTACGCCCAGATCGAGGATCAGGCCGTTGTCGTGGGCGCCGCCAACCGCGTGGAGATCTGGAATCCGGAGCGATGGGAAGCGGTGAATAGCGATATCACTCCGGAAGAGATCGCGGCCTCGGCACAGGCTCTCGGCTTGAGTGGGAGCAACGGTGCGCCGGTTGCCTGATAGGCTGCCATCCGGGCCCTCGTCCAGCCCCTATCATGTGCCCGTTCTCCTCGCGCAGGTCCTCACCTTTCTGCGGCCGCGCCCGGGGGGCATCTACGTCGATGGCACGTTGGGCGATGGCGGCTACGCCGAGGCGATCCTTCGCGAGAGCAGCCCGGACGGCATCGTCATTGGCATTGACCGGGATCCCGAGGCACTAGCTACCGCGCGATCACGGCTCTCGGAGTATGGAGACCGGCTGCGCACGGTCCACGCGACCTATGACCGGGTGGCCGAGGTGGTCCATGCTCAGGGCCTGGCCGCGGTGCAGGGAGTGGTTTTCGACCTGGGGGTTTCCTCCCGCCAGCTCGACCAGGCGGTGCGGGGCTTCTCCTTCCGGCAGGATGCGCCGCTCGACATGCGGATGGATACGACGGCGGGCGTCACGGCCGCGGAGCTCGTGAACACGCTCCCGGAGCGGGAGCTGGAGCGCGTCCTCCGCGAGTATGGCGAGGAGCGGCTGGCCGGCCGGATCGCCCGGGCAATCGCGCACGAGCGCGCCCTGGCTCCGATTGAGACGACAGGTCGGCTCGCCCAGATCATCTGGGACGCGGTGCCCGCGAGCTACCGGCATGGGCGCATCCACCCGGCGACACGGAGCTTTCAGGCGATCCGGATCCTGGTGAACCGTGAGATCGATTTACTGGAGGGCGGCGTGCGGGGCGGCGTCGAGATCCTGGAGCCGGGCGCCCCGATAGTCGTCGTGGCTTATCACTCGCTGGAAGACCGCGTGATCAAGCGTCTTTTCCGTGAGTTGGCCGGGAAGGGCTTCCCCGCCGGGGAAGCGCCCACTCCCACGGTGAGGCTACTCACCCCCAAACCGCTCACGCCTGAGCCGGCCGAGGTGGCCGCCAACCCGCGGGCGCGCAGCGCGAAACTGCGCGCCGCCGAGAAGCTGCCTCCCCCGGATGTTGGCGGGCCGTGACCCGGCGCGCGGGTGTCTGGTAGCGGCAGGGGTAAGAAATAACTGCGATGGAGGTGCTGGTCGTGAACGCTGTGCCCGAGAACGTAACCCGGATGATTTCGACGGGGTCACAAACCTCCGCCGCGACCCCGGCGCCCCGCCCCAGACGGAGGCGGCGCGCTAACTCGCGCCGTGCCGCCCTGCTGCTCGGCTCGTGTACCCTGCTGGCTGCCCTTCCAGTGGTCTACGTCGCTTCGTACGCCAGTGCCACCCGCCACTCCTATCAGCATAGCCGGCTGCAGGCCCGCCTGCATCAGCTCCAGGAGGACCGCAAGCTGCTGGAGGCGCAGGTGGCGGATCTCCAGCGCACCGACCGCGTTCTCTACGAGGCCAAACGAATCGGGATGCAGCCGCGCGAAGCCCTGCAGTACGTCGCCATCGTCCCGTCAAAGGCGCCCGCGCGCGAGATTCGCCAGGCCTCCGCCCGACCGTAACACGGGAGGGTGGTTTCAATGAGGGCGCGTCGCCAGCCATACATCGATACGATCAAGCGCCGCACGGAGTGGGCTTTCTGCTTCATCTTCGTCTGGTTCCTTTTCCTGTCGTACCAGTTGTTCAACATCCAGGTGCGGCAGCATGCCCACTTCAAGAAGCAGGCAGCGCGCTACCACAACCGGCGCATTCAGGTGGATGCCGTCCGCGGCATCCTCTACGACCGCAACGGCACCGCCCTGACTCAGAACCTCCCACTGAAGTCGGTCTATGCCGATCCCTCGCTGATCGATGACCCGGCGGCGACGGCCCGCCGGCTCGCAGGGCCCCTGGACCGGTCACCGGAGTACCTCGAGAAGTGTCTCCGGCGCGAGGGCTCCTTTGCCTGGCTGCGGCGTAAAGTCGATCGGGAGACCGAACAGGCGGTGCGCGCGCTCAACCTCAAGGGGATCGACTTCGTTCCGGAAACGAAGCGGGCGTATCCACTCAAGAGCGTGGCCGCCAACCTGATCGGCTTCACCGATATCGACGGGAAGGGCGTCGAGGGCCTGGAGCAGCAGCTCCAGGAGACCATCGCCGGCAAGCCAGGATGGGTGAAAGCGGAAGTGGACGCGCTCGGGCGGATCATCCCGGGCACCACTTACGAGCGCGTGGAAGCGGTGGATGGCCACAGCGTCATCCTGACCATTGACGCGCGTATTCAGCACCTGGCGGAAACCGCAATCGCCAAGGCGCAGGCGACTTACCAGGCGGCTGGTGTCAGCGCCGTCGTCCTCGACCCGCGCACGGGCGAGATCCTTGCCCTGGCGAATCGGCCAACCTATGACCCCAACATGCCCGCCAAGAGCGAGACGGCCTCGCGGAGGAATCGTTGTGTCACGGACCTGTACGAGCCAGGGTCCACGCTGAAGGCGATCACCGTGGCAGCCGCCCTGGAAGAGGGGGTGATCCGGCCCACTTCCCTGTTCCACTGCGCCGGAAGCTATCCCATCGGGAAGCAGCGGATCCGTTGTGTGGTCCACGCACCCTACACTAACGGCCATGGCGCGCAAACGATCCGAGGGGTGTTGCGAGAGTCGTGCAACATCGGCACCGCCCAGATCGCCTCGCGGCTCGGGTCACGCAAGCTGTATCGATATATCGCAGACTTCGGCTTCATTGGCGACACGCGCTCCGGCCTCATCGGTGAGCGCCGGGGCTCGCTCACCCCGCCGAGCACCTGGGCGCCGATCAAGCAAGCGAACGTCTCCTTTGGTCAAGGCGTCAGCGTCACCGCGCTGCAGGTGGCCGTCGCCTATGGAGCGATTGCCAATGGCGGGAAGCTGATGCAACCCTACTTCATCCGCCGCATTGAGGATGGCGAGGGCAAGGTGGTCCAGGAGTATCATCCCAGTGTGGTACGCCAGGTCATCTCGAAGCAAACCGCTGACCTACTCGCCGAGTGCCTGCAGGAAGTCGTGGAAAAGGGCTCCGGGAAGCCTGCCCAGTTGGAGGGGTACACTGTCGCGGGCAAGACAGGAAGCGCGCAGAAGGTGATCGAGGGATGGCGCGGATACGCCCCGGGGCGCTTCGTCGCATCCTTCATCGGGTTTGCTCCCGTTTCCGAACCACGCATCGTCTGTATCGTGGTGGTGGACGAGCCAAAAGGGAGCCACTGGGGCGCCACCTGCGCCGCGCCCGCCTTCCGGGAGATCGTCCAGGGGGCGCTGTGGTGCATGAAGGTGCCGCCGGACCGGCCGGTTGATTTGCAGCAGACTGCGCTGGGTATGCAAAGATGAGTGCCTCGCCCATGACGCGAGGCGGCGATCCGGGAGTTCTGGAGGGATCGGAGGCGTCTCGCCTGCGCTCTGCCCCCTGGCCCCAGAGGCCTCTCAGGAAACGCATCCTTTGATGGGGGCGCGCCCCCCTCGCGTTCCCGGCGCCGGATATGATAGAATGGATGCGAGCGGTTTCAGGTTTCTCGACGCGGTGAGGGAGGCGGCGTGCCCGGCTTCCGGAATCCGCGCTTGCGGTCTGCTTGGGAGATGACGTTGAACCTCAAGGCGATCATTGAAGGTCTCTCGATACAGCAACAGGCAGGTCCTGCGGTCCCGCCAGCCGGCGGAACGAATGTGCCGGTGGTGGCCGGGATCGCCTACGACTCTCGGAAGGTGGAGCCGGGCGCCCTCTTCGTCTGCATTCGCGGCTACAAGACGGATGGCCACCTCTATATCGAGGATGCGCTCGCGCGTGGTGCCGCCGCCATCGTGGTTGAGCAGGCATCGGCAATCCCCGCAAACCCGCCGGTGCCGTTTCTCCTCGTACCCAACGCCCGGCGGGCCCTGGCCACGCTGAGCCGCAACGCGCACGGCGCACCCAGCCGCAACCTTCGCCTCGTGGGGATCACAGGCACCAACGGGAAGACAACGACCACCTACATGGTGCGCCACATCCTCTTCCATGCCGGCCGCCCCACGGGCGTCATTGGCACCCTCGGCGCCCTCATTGGGGACCGCCCCGTGCCCCTCGACCGCACCACGCCGGAAGCTCCGGAGCTGGACCGCATCCTGGCCGAGATGGTCGCGGCTGGCGTGCAGGATTGCGCCATGGAGGTCTCCTCCCACGCCATCGCGCTTCACCGCGTGCGCGAGCTGGAGTTCGACATCGGCGTCTTCACCAACCTCACGCAGGACCACCTCGATTTCCATAAGAGCCTGGAGGATTACCGGGCCGCGAAGATGGAGCTCTTCTGCGACCTCCCCCTCCACTCCCGGAAAGCGTTCACCGGCATCATCAATGCCGATGATCCCAGCGCGCCGTGGTTCCTGCAGGCCACCCGCGGCACAGCCGTCACCTACGGCCTGAGCGAAGGCGCGCAGGTGCGTGGCTTCGACCCGGAGGCCAGGCCGGCGGGCGTCTGCTATCGATGCGTCCTACCCGAGGGAAAGATGGCCCTCCAGCTCAAGGTGGGCGGCTTCTTCAACGTCTACAACAGCCTGGCGGCCATCGCCGCGTGCCGGGCGCTCGGCCTCGCCCCCGAAGCGATTGAGGCGGCGCTCAACGACTTTCCCGGTGTGCCCGGCCGCTTCGAGGCGGTGCCCTCCGATAAGGACTTCACCGTGATCGTGGACTACGCGCACACCCCGGACGGGCTGGAAAACGTCCTCAAATCCGCACGCGCCCTGGGCCCGCAGCGGCTCGTCGTCATCTTCGGCTGTGGCGGCGACCGAGATCGCGGCAAGCGTCCCAAGATGGGCGCTCTGGCGGCAAACCTCGCGGACCGGGTGATCGTGACCTCGGACAATCCCCGCTCGGAGGATCCAGAAGCGATCATCGCCGAGATCCTGGCCGGCATTCCGCCCGATGCCCTGGCGAAAGTCCACACCGAGCCCGACCGAGGCGCCGCCATCGAGACGGCCATCGCCGACGCGAAGAGCGGTGACCTGATCGTCATCGCCGGTAAGGGGCACGAGGATTACCAGATCTTCGCGGACCGCACCATTCATTTCAGCGACCGCGAGGTGGCCGAAGCGGCGCTCAGGAGGCTGTGATGGAGCCTGTCTCGCTGGAAGCCATTGCCGGAGCCACCGGGGGAAGCCTGCAGCCTGTGCGCGGGAGGCCGGTCGTCGAGACGGCCGGCAACTGGCCCATCTTCATCTCCTCGGTCTGCACCGATACGCGCGCGCTCACGCCCGGGTGCGTCTTCGTTGCACTCAAGGGGCCCTCTTTCGACGGCCACCGCTTTGTCGCCGACGCGTTCCAGCGCGGTGCCGTGGCCGCCCTCGTCGAGCGCGCGCAACTGGATGCCGTGCAGGCCGACGTGCAGGCGGGAGAGAACGGGCAGCAGACGCCCCCCCCGACGGCAACGCTGATTGCCGTTGACGACACGCTCCAGGCCCTGGGCGATCTGGCGCGCTGGTATCGCTCCCGCTTCGGCATTCCGGTGGTGGGAGTCACCGGAAGCGTCGGGAAGACGAGCACGAAGGAGATGGTCGCGGCCATCCTCGGGCAGCGCGGGTCGGTTGTCTCCACAGCCGCGAACTACAACAATGAGATCGGCCTGCCGCTGACGCTCTTCGGCATCGGCTCCGGGCATTCGGCCGCCGTGGTCGAGATGGCGATGCGCGGCACCGGGCAGATTCGCTACCTCGCTGAGATCGCACAGCCGCAGATCGGGGTGATCACGAACATCGGCACCTCGCACCTGGAGCTGTTGGGCTCGCGAGAGGCGATTGCCCGCGCCAAGGGCGAGCTGCTGGAGCTTCTTCCCGAGACCGGCATGGCCGTGCTGCCTGCGAGCGATGGGTTTCTGCCGCTTCTCCGCACCCTCTGCCGGTGCCAGGTGACCACCTTTGGCTTCGCGGGAGAGGGGGCCGCCGATGTGGCGGTTGCTCAGCTCGACATCAGACCGACGGAGAGCCATTTCGTGCTGGAGGCATTTGGCGAGCGGATCCCGGTGCGCCTGCCGCTCCCGGGCCGGCACAATGCGCTGAACGCCGCGGCGGCCGCCGCGGCCGCGCTCCAGGCTGGCGCGAGCGCGCGCGATGTGGCCGCCGGTCTCGACGCCGTTTCACTTCCCGGAATGCGCATGCAGGTGGTTCGCGGCGCGGATGGCGTGATGATTCTGAACGACGTTTACAACGCGAGCCCGTCCTCCATGGCGGCGGCGCTGGAGCACCTGCGCCACCTGCCCGGCAAGCGCCATGTCGCTATCCTGGGGGATATGCTGGAGCTGGGCGCCGAGAGCGAGGCCGGCCACCGGGAGACGGGCGTGGCTGCCGCCTGGGTTGATTTGCTGATCGCCGTTGGCGAACGGGCTCGCGAGATTGCCGCCGGTGCAGCCACGGCAGGCCTGCCCGCGGAGCGGATCCACCTGTGCGCCGACGCAGAGGCCGCGTTGTCGCTGGCGCGCGCACACGTGAAGCCGGGAGACGCCGTGCTGGTGAAGGCCTCGCGGGGAATGCAACTGGAGATCGTTGTCGCGGGGCTGTCGCCCCGAGATGAGGGCGGAGAGGGAACGACGGCCCATGAGTAGCGTGATGGGAAGAGAGGCGGGGGCACTGCTCATCGCGATGGCGCTCGCCCTGGCAGCGATGCCGCGAATGATCGTCTGGCTGCGCCGGCTGGGAGCCCGGCAGAGCATCCATGAAGATGTGCCGGAGGCGCATCAGGCAAAGGCGGGCACGCCAACGATGGGTGGGGTCGTGATCCTCCTCGCCCTCGCCACCGCGACCCTCTGGCTCACCGGCTTCGACGTCCTGACCGGGCCGGCGTTGCTCCTCACGCTCGCCTTCGGGGCGATTGGGTTTCTCGACGATCTCCTCATCGCCAAGCGGGGCAAGAACCTTGGCCTGCGCGCGCGCGAAAAGCTCGCTCTGCAGGTGATAGCCGCGACACTCTTTGTCGTGGTGGTCTCGCGCTTCACCTCCGCGGCGGGTCCGGCCGGTGGGTGGCTGAGTCTGGAGCCTCTGGCTCGCCTGCTCTCCGCGCCTCTGGCGGGGGTGTGGCCCGGTGCCTTCGGGGCGGCCTATGTTGTCCTGGATGTGCTCTTCCTGCTCGGCCTGGCCAACGCCGTGAACTTCTCGGACGGCCTGGATGGATTGGCCGGCGGGCTGACCGTGATCGCGGCGCTGACGGCGGCGCTGCTCCTCCCCCCGGGGCTGCAAAACACACTGGGCGTCTTTCTCTTCGCCCTCGCGGGCGGCTGCCTCGGCTTCCTGTGGTTCAACTGCAATCCGGCGCGGGTTTTCATGGGAGATACCGGGTCGCTTGCTCTGGGGGGCGCGCTGGGCGCCGTCGCGGTGTTGACACGAACGGAGCTGCTCTTCTTCATCGTCGGCGCCGTCTACTGGGCAGAGCTCTTCTCGGTGATCCTTCAGGTGATCTCCTTCAAGACCACCGGACGGCGGATCTTCCGGATGTCACCCATCCACCACCATTTCGAGTTGGTTGGATGGAAAGAGGGCCAGATTGTGACGCGCTTCTGGCTGGCCGGCGCGGCTACCGGCGCGCTGGCGCTGCTGCTTCGCCACTTCTGAGCCGTGGCACCGGAGGTTGTGAATGGTTTCCGAGAGACAGTCTCTCGATACGAGTTTGCTGGTGGCAACGGCGATCCTGGTCGCCTGTGGCATCCTCTTCATCTATGATGCCAGCTTCGTGCGCGCGAGCCAGACCCACTACACCAACTTCGACCCGGAGTTCTACCTGAAACGGCAGTTCGTCTGGGCCTGCGTGGGTACCGTGGCGCTCATCACAGCGATTGCCGTGCCCTATTGGAAGCTCGACCGCCTGGCGGTAGCGGGCATGGCGATCACCATTGGGCTCCTGATCCTGGTGCTCTTCGCGGGGCACGAGTCCCACGGCTCACGGCGCTGGTTCATCCTGGGGCCGCTGCGGATCCAGCCCGCGGAGTTCGCGAAGATCGCGGTTGTCCTCTACCTGGCGCAGTGGATGTCCGTGCGCAAGCAGAAGATACGGAGCCTCACTGAGGGCTTCCTGCCGTTGGCGGGGCTCCTGGGTTTGCTGGGAGTCCTGGTCGCCATCGAGCCCGACCTGGGCACGGCGCTGGTGATCGTCTGCACCGGTACAGTAATGCTCTTCGTGGGGGGCGCGCGCAAACGCCACTTGCTGATGCTTGGGCTTGTCGGAGTGCTGGCTGTCGTCGTGCTGATCTGGATGGAACCCTACCGGTGGGACCGCGTCCTCGACTGGCTCAACCCAGAGCGCGACGTGCAGGGCAGCGGGTACCAGGTGGTTCAATCGCTGATCGCTCTTGGCTCGGGCGGCCTGGTTGGAGTTGGCCTGGGCCAGGGAAGGCAGAAGTACTTCTACCTCCCCGCGGAGCATACGGACTACATCCTTGGAACCATTGGAGAAGAGCTTGGTTTCCTGGGTACGATGGGGCTGCTCTTCCTCTTCCTCTACGTCGCGGTGCGCGGGTTCACGATCGCGCACCGGACCAAGGATCCCTTTGGAAGCCTGATCGCGAGCGGTATCACGACGATGATCACGGGGCAGGCGCTCCTGAATATTGGTGTCGTCACCAAGACGCTGCCCGCGACAGGAGTGCCGCTCCCCTTCATCTCCTATGGTGGTTCCTCGCTTGTTTTGACCATGATTGCGATGGGCCTATTGGCCAACATCTCGCAGTATCCGGGCGGAAGTCCGAGCGCGGCGAGAGGGAATAAGGGTTCGAATGAAGATCTTCTTGACCGGCGGTGGGACCGGCGGGCACGTCTGTCCAGCTATCGCCATCGCTGAAGCGCTACGACAAGCCGGGCACGAGGTTCTTTTTGTGGGCACGCGCGGCGGGCTCGAGGCGCGCGCTGTGCCGGCCGCCGGCTACCCCATCGTACATCTGCCCAGCCGGCCCGTTAGTCGCAAGCTCTCGCCGGATGCACTGCTCTCGCTGGCCGTTACCGGGGCGGGGGTAGTCGCCGCCGCGCGTCTCCTTGCGCGCGAGCGTCCGAACGCGATTGCGAGCACCGGCGGCTACGCCGGCGCGGCCCTTGGCTTCGCTGCCGCCATCCTCCGCGTGCCGGCGCTCCTCTTCGAGCCAAACGCGATTCCGGGGCGCACCACCCTCCTGCTCTCACGGTGGGCGCGTCGGATCGCCGTTGCCTACGCCGAGTGCGGCCCGCGCTTTGGGGCCCAGGCCGAGGCGCGCGTCGTCCTCACCGGCACGCCGGTGCGCCCGGATATCGGGGGGGGAGATCCCGTCGCCGCTCGGGAGGCCTTCGGGCTGGATCCCAACCGGCCTACGCTCCTTGTCGTCGGGGGCAGCGCAGGCGCGCGCTCGATCAACAACGCCGTCATCGCGGCGGCACCGGCGCTGCTGGATGCCGGCGCGCAGATCCTGCACCAGACAGGGCGCGCCAACATCGAGGGAGTGAAGGCTGCCACCGCACACCTCGCCGGCCGCGGTTACGTGCCGGTCGATTACCTGGAGAATATGGGGACCGCCTATGCCGCCGCGGATCTGATCCTCTGCCGCTCGGGCGCGTCTACCATCGCGGAGGTGACCACCTGCGGGCTGCCGGCAGTGATGGTGCCCTACCCCTATGCCGTGGGCGATCACCAGACTTACAACGCGCGCGCCCTGGCCGATGCCGGCGCCGGCCGGATCATCCCCGACAGGGAGTTGACCCCGGAGGGCCTCGCGGACGCCGTCCTCTTCTATCTCAACAACCGGGAAGCGTGCCAGCGCGCCTCAGCCGCCAGCCGCTCGCTTGCCCGGCCCGACGCCGCCGCCTCTATCGTCCGTCTGCTGGAGGAGATGGGCGGTACTATGATACAATCGCAGCTATGAAACGAGTGCATATCGTCTCCATCTGCGGGGTCGCGATGAGCGCCCTCGCCAAAATACTGAAGGACCGCGGCTACTCCGTCACCGGCTCGGACGAGGATGTGCATCCCCCTGTCACGGACCTCCTCACCGAGTATGGCATTCCCTACGTCGAGGGCCACCGGGCAGAGAACTTGGGAGACCCGCTGCCCGACCTGGTCGTGGTAGGCAACCACGCCGCCCTGGACAATCCGGAGGTTGTGGCCGCGCGCGAGGCGGGCCTGCCGATCCTCTCGCTCCCCCAGATGCTGCACGAGCTTCTGGCCGATTACGAGCCGGTCGTCGTCACGGGTACGCACGGCAAGACATCCACCTGCTCCCTCCTCGCCTGGATGCTGGAGCGAGCTGGCCTGGATCCCAGCTTCATGGTGGGCGGCATCCCGCGTAACCTAGGGGTGAACACTAAGCTCGGCTCCGGCAAGCTCTTCCTGCTTGAAGGCGACGAGTACCTGAGCGCCAAGTTCGACCGCACGCCGAAGTTTCTCTACTACCGCCCGCGCATCGGGATCGTGATGAACGTGGCGCTGGATCACATCAACTTCTTTAGCGGTCAGGAAGAGTACATCGACGCGTTCAAGCGCTTTGCCGCGCTCGTGCCGGCGGATGGCCTGCTCCTCGCCGGGATCGACTCGCCCAACGTAGCATCGGTCGCCGCGGCGGCGACCAGCCCGGTCCAAACCTTTGGCTTTGCCGGCGACGCCGAGTGGCAGGCGGCCAACGTTCGCCTGGAGCCGGAACGGAGCGTTTTCGACGTGCTGCACCGCGGGCAACCCTACCTGCGTGATGTCATCCTGGCACAGCCGGGTCGCTACGTACTCCTGAGCGCCCTGGCGGCTATCGCTCTGGCGCGGCACCTCGGCATCGCTGAACAGAGCGTGCGCGAGGCGCTGGCAACCTTTGAGGGGGCACGCCGGCGCCTGGAGATGCGCGGCGAGGTGGGTGGAGTGACCGTCGTCGAGGATTTCGCCCATCATCCGACGCAGGCGCGCACGTCATTGGAGACCGCCTCTGTTCGCTTCCCGGACCGGCGGCTGTGGTGCGTCTACGACCTGCACACTTTCAGCAGCCGGAACCGGCGCTACCTGCCGGACTACGCGCAGGCATTTGGACAGGCACATGGGGTGGTTCTGCCGGCGATGCATCACCCGGAGCAGATCCCGGAAGCGCAGCGCATGTCGATCCCGGAACTGACCGAGGCGATCCGGCAAACGCAACCCAACGTCGCCTACATCCCGAACCGCCCGGAGATCGTCACGTATCTCGCGGATCGCGCTCAACCGGGCGATGTCGTCCTCTTCATGTCCTCCGGCGGCCTGGAGGACCTGATCGAGGGCCTATTGGAAACACTGCGGCAGCGGGCCGGGTAGCGACGCCGACAACGGCCCGGAGCGCACCGGCAACGCGGTGTTCGGCGATCCGTTACGGAGCACGGGTCGCCGATGACTGAGGGCAGTGGGAGAGAGCCCCCTGCCCCATCGGAGGAAGAGCATGTTTCAGAATAAGCGACTCCTGATCTATGCGCCCGACGAGTTCGGGCGAGGGCACTCGAAGACCGCGGAGGGCGTGCTTCGCTACGGGCGGAATCCGGTGGTGGGCATCGTCGATGCGAGCCGCACGGGCACATGCGCCGATGTGATCGGCATTCGAGCGGATGTTCCCTTCTACCCCGATATCGCCTCGGCGCTCGCGGCGGGGCCAGAAGCGCTGCTCCTCGGCGTCGCGCCGCGCGGCGGCCGCCTTCCCGCCTCGTGGCGAAACGATATCGCGTTCGCACTCCGCAGCGGCCTTGATATCATTAGCGGGCTGCACGAGGTCCTCGCCGCCGATCCGGAGTTTCGGGCGCTCGCGGAAGAACACGGCCGGCAGATTTGGGATGTGCGCGAGCCACCCGCGGATCTTCCCGTCGGAAACGCGCTTGTGTGTGGCCTCTCCGAGCAAGTGGTGCTCACTGTCGGCAGCGATTGCGCCATGGGCAAGATGACGGCCTCGCTGGAGATCGAGAAGAGCGCGCGCAAGCGCGGACGGAACCCGATCTTCATCCCCACCGGTCAAACGGGGATCATGATCGCCGGCTTCGGTATCTCCATCGACCGCGTCATCGGCGACTTCATGGCAGGCGCCACCGAGAAGCTGATCCTGGAGCATGGTCCGGGCCATGACCTGATCCTGGTCGAGGGGCAGGGCTCACTGCTCCATCCCGGCTACTCCGGCGTTACGCTGGGGCTGCTGCACGGCGCCATGCCGACCGAGATGATCCTTTGCCACGAGCCGTCGCGCAAGTTCATCCGCGACTCGACGCTTCCCATTCCACCCTTGCCAGAGGTGATCGCCCTCTACGAGGCGATGACGCTCCCCTTGCGGAAAGCGAAGGTGGTCGGGATCGCACTCAACTGCTTCGACCTGGATGAGGAAGAGACTCGCCGGCAGATAGAGAAAACGCAGGAGCTGACCGGCCTGCCAACGACGGACGTGGTGAAGTTCGGCGCCGACTGCCTGGCCGAGGCAATCGATAAGGCCCGAGAAAGACGCTGACAGGAGAACGTGGGGGTATGGGTGAGGGAGGCGTGAGGATGTCTGATGGACGGCGGTTGCGCGTGGCTGTGCTGATGGGAGGGATGTCGGCTGAGCGTGAAGTGTCTCTGAAAACCGGGGCCAAGGTTGTCCAGGCACTTGATCCGACGCGCTACGAAGTCTTCACGGTGGATCCGCGGCCACGCGACGAGGGATGCGAGTGGCTGGAGACTCTGGCGCGTGCGCAGGTGGATGTAGCCTTCATCGCGCTCCACGGGCGTTTCGGTGAAGATGGCACGATCCAGGGCTTGCTCGAGCTGCTGGGCATCCCCTACACCGGGTCGGGCGTGCTTAGCAGTGCTCTGGCGATCCACAAGGCGCGCAGCAAGCAGATCTACCGGAGCGCGGGGATCCCAACGCCCGAATCCGTGGAGCTCGATTCCTCGATGGATCCGGTGGCCTTGCGCGAGTGGATGGATACCTTTCCCCTCCCCGCGGTGGTGAAGCCAAGCCGCGAGGGCTCGACGATCGGGATCACGATTGTGCGCTCTCGCGATCAGATGGCGCCCGCGGTGGAACTGGCGTTCCGGCATGACCCGAGCGTGCTGATTGAGCGCTTCGTCTCCGGCGTCGAGATCACCGGCGCGGTGCTTGGGAACGACCATCCGCAGGCGCTGCCGCTGATCGAGATCGTGCCGCGCAGTGGCTTCTATGACTATGAGATGAAGTATACGCCGGGAGCGACCGAGGAGATCGTGCCGGCGCGCATCTCGCCGGAGCAGACAGAACAGGCACAGAACCTGGCGATACAGGCACACCTCGCCCTTGGCTGCCGTGGCGTATCGCGCACCGACATGATCGTGGCCCCAGATGGGATCTGGGTCCTGGAGACAAACACAATCCCGGGAATGACCGAGACGAGCCTGTTGCCTCGGGCAGCCGCAAGCGTTGGTATCTCATTCCCGAGCCTGGTGGAGCGGATCATCGCGCATGCGCTTGAATGAGGAGGGGGAGCATGAGGAGACCGACACACCCGCGTCGCTACCCACGACATCCGCTCGATGAGGACCTGCGCGTCTCGCGCCGCCGTCTGGGCCGGCCGCGCCGAAACAGACGTCGGCGGCGCATCCCCCTCCTCGTCTGGCTTCTCGCCATTCTCACGGTGGAGGTGGTAGCCGTTGGCCTGAAGGATCCCCGGTTCAACCTGGCGCGGATTGAGGTCCAGGGCGTCGAGGTGCTCACCGAGGAGCAGGTGGTGCGCCGCTCTGGGCTGCGCCCGGGCAAGAACCTCTTCCAAATCCGCCTGAAGGAAGCCCGCCAGCGCCTGCTAGAGGTGCCCGCCGTAGCCGATGTCACGCTGCACCGCCGGCTGCCGAACCGCGTCCTTGTCCGCGTACACGAGCGCCAGGCGATGGCGTGCGTGGCAGCGAAGAATGCCCTCTTCACCATTGATGCGACGGGAATCGCCTTCCGAAAGGATGCGAAACCGCCGCGCGGCCTGCCGTTGGTGACCGGCCTGGAGACCAAACCGCTCCAACTGGGAGGCCGCATCGACGCCGAGAGGGCGCGTGAACTGCGCGAGTTCGTGGAAGCTGCGGCCGAATACCCACAGCGTGGCGTGCCCCGCATTTCTATTGACCAAAACGGCAATCTATGTTTTAATAGCGCGGAACTAGGCTATCAGGTTCGGCTCGGCCCTGCCGTGCAACTAAAAGAGAAACTTGCTCTCCTTGCCGCGCTAGAGCGCAGCCTGCCCGATATCCGCGATAGATGCCAGTACATTGACCTGAGTTGTCTCGAAGCGCCCGCATGGAAGCCCAAGAAGGTTGCCCTGGCGACCAACGATCATGCGGGCGAGTCGCGACCCGTCGCTCCATCGGGGGAAACTCTCCATGGCCGTGGGGGATTTGCACAAGATTGAAGTGCATCGTAAACATTCGCGACATTGGCTTTGGTATGTTACGGCCATTTCCTTTGTCACAGGCGCGCTGTTAGCCGCGTGCCTCCGCACGCAGCGCCAGTGGCGCGCGGATCTCGGGATCGGCGTCTGGCGTCCGGAGATCATCGCCGAGCATCTGAAGGCCTCCCGGGAGGAGGCAAAGGGCTACAAGGCAGAGCTCGCGGCTACGCGCGGGCGCGTCACTGAGCTTGAAAACACTCTGGCGCAGGGCGGACGCGATAAAGAGCTGTTCAACCAGGAACTTCAGAAGTACAAGATGTTGATGGGCCTGGTGGAACTGGAGGGTCCGGGCATCATCATGCGCCTGGATGACAGCACCCTGCGCTCGGCAACCTCCGATCCCGAGGAGATCGAGAGCCTCCTTCTGCATGATTACGACCTGCAGCGCGTTGTGAACGAGCTGCGTGTCGCGGGCGCGGAGGCGATCTCGCTGAATGGGCAGCGCATCGTGGAGCGCACGGCGATCCGGTGCGTGGGCCCAGTGGCTCACGTCAACAACGTGCCTATCGGCACACCCTACGAGATCACGGCGATTGGCGACCCCCAGGTGCTGCGCAGTGGGTTGACCATCCGGGGTGGGATTGTAGACTGGTTGAAGACGCTGGGCTTCCCGGTCGAGTTGAAAGCGATGCCGAAGGTGCGCGTGCCGGCTTATACCGGCCCCATCGAGCTACGCTTCGCGAAGCCCGTGTCCGCATCCAAACAAGAAGCAGATACGGCAAAGGGAGGGAAGCAGTGATCTGGCTCGCGCCCGCGTGCGGGCTCATTGGTGGTGTGCTCATCGCACTGGCGCTTCCCTGGCATGTGCCTATTCAATATGCGAACTATCTCTCGGTGGCGCTGCTTGCCGGCCTGGACACGATCCTGGGCGGCTACCGCGCGGGATTAGAAGAACGCTTTGACGACCACGTTTTCGTAACGGGGTTCTTTATCAATATGCTCGCCGCCACAGCCCTGGTCTGGTTGGGAGACTTGATCGGCCTGCGCGAGCTATATCTCGCCGCGGTGGTGGCCCTGGGTGTGCGCATGTTTACTAACTTGGGCATCGTGCGCCGGCTACTGGTGGCCCGGATGCGCGTGTTTCGAGAGACGCCCTGAGCGCCCGTAGCCCGGTTCCAGCCCCTGCCCGGCTTCAAGCACACGGCCTTTGGGGGATACCTTGGCCAAATCAGAGATTATAGTCGGCCTCGATGTGGGCACTACTAAAGTCTGTGCCGTCGTAGGCGAGGTTACCAAGAATGGGGTGGAGCTTTCCGGCCACGGCATTTCGCCATGCCAGGGCCTGCAAAAGGGAATCGTGGTCGATATCGACGCCACCGTTCTCGCGATCGAGGAAGCGATCGAGATGGCCCAGCAGGCGACCGGCTTCCAGATTCGCTCCGTCGCCGTTGGGATCACCGGGCAGCACATCCAGTCGTTCAACTCGAGAGGAAGCATAGAGATCGAGCGCTTCCGCGATATCACCGCGGAAGATGTCGAACAGGCGAAGGAAGCGGCACAGCGCATCGATATTCCGGCCGGACGCGAGATCATCCACAGCATCCCCCGGGCGTTCCGAATTGATGGGCACGAGGGCGTTCGTCGCCCGATTGGGATGACCGGAACCCACCTGGAAGTGGAGATGCACATTGTCACGGCGGAGACCAGCTTCCTGCAGAACCTGATCAAGTGCGTCCACCAGGCGGACCTCTCAATCATTCCGGGAGGGATCATCCTGGAGCCCCTGGCCACCGCCGAGGCGGTGCTGAGCGCCGAGGAGCGGGAGCTTGGGGTGGCTCTGGTCGATATCGGGGGTGGTACGAGTGATGTGGCCCTCTTCCGGGGAGGAGGGGTGTTCCATACCAGCGTGATCCCTGTGGGCGGAAACCACGTGACGAACGACCTCGCGGTAGGCCTGCGGGTGGCGCGCAACGAGGCGGAGCGCATCAAGCTGGAGCATGGGACGGCGTTAGACGAGGGAATCGAGGAGCTGGAGGCGATTACGGTGACGCCCTTGGGCCAACCCGCCGATGAAACCGTTCGCATTCCAAAACGCCTCATCCCGGAGATCGTGCACCCCCGCATGGAGGAGCTGTTCGAATTGGTGGCAGATGAGATCGACCGGGCGGATGCCACCCACCAGCTCCCCGCCGGCTTGGTGGTCAGCGGTGGCGGCAGCCAGCTTCCCGGCACGCTCGAGGTCGCGTCGCGGGTATTGGGGATGCCGGTTCGCCTGGGCGCGCCTCTGGATCCCGCGGCGGCAACGAGCGCCCTGAGCGGCCCGTCGTTCGCTACGGGGGTGGGCCTGGTCACCTACGCGGCGCGCTATGCCCGTTACGCGCGCCAGCGTGAGGGACAGTTGTTGGAGGGCCTCTTCGCCGGGATCGGCCGCTGGCTTCGCGGCCTCCTGTCGCGCTAAGAGAGAGTGATGAAGATGGATTCGACTTCCGCCACGCCCGAGGTAGTAAACATGGCAAGCTCGACAGTTCCGAAACAGTGCGCGGCCATCAAGGTGGTCGGGATCGGTGGCGGGGGATGCAATGCCATCAACCGCATGATTGAGGTGGGAGTCCAGGGGGTGGACTTCATCGCGATGAACACGGACGCGATGGCCCTGGAGCACTCGGCGGCCCCGACGCGGCTGCAGCTCGGCCCGAAACTGACGCGCGGCCTGGGCACAGGCGGCGATCCGGAAAAGGGCCAACTCGCCGCCGAGGAGAGCCGCCAGGAGATTGTGCGCGTTCTTGAAGGCGCGGATATGGTCTTCGTCACTGCCGGGATGGGGGGTGGCACGGGCACCGGCGGCGCCCCCGTTGTCGCTGCCATCGCGCGCGACCTGAAGGCGCTGACCGTTGGTGTCGTCACCAAGCCGTTCACCAATGAGGGCCCCCGGCGAGGGAGGGCGGCACAGGAAGGGCTGGCGCGATTGGGCGAGAGGGTGGATGCCCTCATCGCGATTCCGAATGACCGGCTTCGGGAGCTTTCGAACCGTCGCCTGGCGCTGCGCGATGCCTTCCTCATGGCTGATGATATTCTCCGCCAGGGCGTGCAGGGAATTGCCGAGATCATCTACGTCACCGGCGACTGGAACGTGGACTTCGAGGATGTGCGCACCATCGTGCAGAATGCCGGCACCGCCTTGATGGGCATTGGCATCGCCTCGGGTCAGGATCGAGCCACTAAAGCTGCGCAGGCCGCCATCTCCAGTCCGCTGCTGGAGACCTCCATTCAGGGTGCCCGCGGCGCTCTCGTCAACATCACGGCGCCCGATGACTTCCTGATCGAGGAGTTTGACGAGATCACGCAGCTGATCCGCAACGCCACCGATCCCGAAGAGGCAAACATCATCACCGGTCTGGTGCAAGGAGCCTCCTCCGAGACCGGCGAGGTGAAGGTGACCGTGATCGCCACCGGCTTTGGGAGTCCATCGCCACGGCCTCAGGAGACGGCTGAGGAAGCTCGATCCTGGGGCGCGGCAATGCCATCATCCCCGCCGGCATCCAGCGGCAGTAACCTGCGCTCCTGGGGCTTCGCGCCCGTGTCGCGCCCGGCATCGCCTGCGGGTGGAAACCCCGATTCGCCATCGACCGCCCCGAGCGGGCCCGCCGATGCGAAGCCACCACAGGCGAAGTCCGAGCCGGCCCAGAACCCTACGCCGGTTTCTGACTTGCTGGATGAAGTGCGGCGCGCAACCCGTGAGATGGGCGAAGGGCCCTATGATCCGCCGACGTTCCTGCGCGACCGCAAGCGGCGGTCCGGTGGCAGGGGATCTGGCGAGGGCAGATAAATGGGCGGCCTGGGGCAAGCCCCGGTCGCCAAAGCCCCGACGAGGGAGCCCATAACGGCCCTTCGCAGGGATTGAGGGAGAGAACTGAGCATGACGAGTTACCGGGACATCGAGCCGTTTGCCCGGATCAAAGTGGTGGGGGTCGGAGGAGGCGGCAGTAACGCCGTGAACCGGATGATCCAGATGGGTGTTCAGGGCGTGGACTTCATCGTCATGAACACCGATGCCCAGGCACTCAAGGTGTCGCAGGCCCCGGTACGCCTGCAGATTGGCGCAGAGCTGACCGGCGGGCTGGGCACCGGGGGGAATCCGGAGAAGGGGCAGCGTGCCGCTGAAGAGAGCAAACAGGAGATCATGAAGGCGCTGGATCAGGCCGACATGGTCTTCATTACCGCCGGCATGGGCGGCGGCACGGGCACCGGCGCATCCCCGGTCGTCGCGCAACTCTGCAAGGAGATGGGGGCGCTTACCGTCGGCGTCGTCACCAAGCCCTTTGAGAACGAGGGGCCTCGCCGCTGGCGCTTCGCCGAAGAGGGGCTGGCCCGGCTCAAAGAGAAGGTGGACACCCTGATCACCATCCCCAACGACCGCCTGCGCGACGTTGCTGAGCGCCGGCTCCCGCTGCGTGAGGCCTTCCGCATGGCGGATGACGTTCTGCGCCAGGGCGTTCAGGGCATTTCCGACATCATCCAGGTGCCCGGCATGATCAACGTCGACTTCGCCGACGTGCAATCGATCATGAGCAACGCAGGCACGGCGCTGATGGGAATTGGCACGGCCACGGGCGAGAACCGCGCAGTCCAGGCAGCCCAGGGCGCCATCGCCAGTCCGCTGCTGGAGACCTCCATTCAGGGAGCTAAGGGGGTGCTGATCAACATCACCGCGTCGCCCGACTTCGCCATGGAGGAGTATGACGAGATCACCAGCCTGATCCGCGGCGTGAGTGACCCCGACGATGCCAACATCATCACCGGCGTGGTGTTCGACGAGAGCCTGCAGGATGAGGTACGCGTCACCGTCGTGGCCACCGGTTTCGGGGCGACTTCCGCGAGAAGCGCCTTTGACCAACCCCTCGCGGCCACTTCCTTCCCGGTGACGCCGGTGCAGCCGGGCCCTGCCGCGCAGGCAACGCCCGCATCCGAGCCGGCGCCGTCCCAACGCGAGGCAACCCGGGTGCTGGAGGCGGGCGCGCGCGCGCTCCGCGACCTCGGCGACAGTGATATCGACATTCCAACCTTCCTGCGACCGCGAAGATAGGAGCGTTTTGAGCCCAGACAGCACTGTCGTTCGGATCAACCGGTTGCGAGATATTGAAGGAACACGGAAGGAGGGGCCTCTTTCCGTGTTCCTTCGCGCTTTTCTGGGGGCTTGCGCCTTCTCCGCGCCCCTGCCCGGAGGCGAAATCGAATGACCTCCTGGGTGGTGAAGGAGCAAGCGCGGGCTCGATTGGCTCGTGAAATCGTTCTCCCCGGTGGTGGCTTCCGCGGGCCGGCCGGCATCCGCGCCTGCATCCTCTACCCCAACACCTACCGCGTCGGGATGTCGAACCTGGGCTTCCAGACGATTCACGCCATCCTCAACGCCACGCCTGGTCTCTCGTGCGAGCGCGCCTTCCTGCCCGACCCTCCAGGACGCGCCGGCCACGGCAAAGCGCGCGATGGGATCATCTCCCTCGAAACCCAAACTCCCCTGGCCGAGTTCGACCTGATCGGCGTCTCGGTGAGCTACGAGATGGACTACCCGAATGTGACGCGCGCGCTTCTGGAGGCAGGGATCCCGCCGCTTGCCCGCGATCGCGATGAGCGCCACCCGCTGGTCCTGGCCGGCGGGCCGTGCATCACCTTCAACCCGGAGCCGCTGGCCGAGTTCGTCGATCTCTGCGCCATCGGCGAGGGAGAGGAGATCGTGCCGGGGATTGCCGCCGTGCTGCGCGATGTGAGTATGGCGCGCGGGGCTTCCCGCGCCGAGCTGCTCGCCGCGCTCGCGGAGCAGCCGGGCGTTTACGTGCCCTCGCTCTACGAGCCGGAATACACTCCAGACGGCAGCTTCGCCGGGCCCTCCCCCCAGGCAGGCGCGCCGGAGCGCATCGAGCGGCAGTGGGTGCGCGAGCTGGACCGTTACCCCTGCGCGTCGCTGATCCTCACCCCAGAGACCGAGTTCGGCGACCTCTTCTGCATCGAGATCAGCCGCGGGTGCGGCCGTGGCTGCCGCTACTGCGCCGCGGGCTACATCACCCGCCCACCCCGAATCCGCTCCCGGGCACGTCTTCTGGAGGGGGTGCGCGCCGCCCTTCCCCACCGACGCAAGATTGGCCTGGTCAGCCCGGCGATCTCCGATTACCCGGACCTGCCCGGGCTGTTGAACGACCTGGCGGAGATGGGCGCCGAGGTGTCGCTATCGTCATTGCGCGCGGACACGCTCCTCTCCTCTCCGACGCTGGCGCTCGCGGGCTCGGGGGAATCGGCGATCACCATCGCGCCGGAGGCGGGATCGCAGCGGCTTCGCTTCGCGCTGAACAAATCGCTCACGGATGAGGAGATCTACGCCGCCGTCGAGAACGCGCTCGCCGCGGGGATCCACAAGGTGAAGCTCTACTTGATGCTCGGCCTGCCCACGGAGACGGAGGCGGATATCGATGCCGCCGTTGAGATGTGCCAGCGGATCGCCAGCTATCCGGGGATTCGTCAGGTCACGGTCTCGGCTAACCCGTTCGTTCCAAAGCCGGGCACGCCGTTCCAATGGTGCGCCATGCAGAGCGAGGCGGTGCTGAGCGCGCGCCGGAAGCGCCTGCACACCGGCCTCAAAACGCACAAGAAGCTATCACTCGGCGGGGAAAGCCCGCGAGAAGCGATCATCCAGGGCGCGCTCTCTCGGGGAGACCGGCGCCTCGCCCCGGTTCTTCTCAGTGTGGCGGGGGGGGCAGAGCTGGAACGCCGCGTTCCGCGAGGCCGGAATCGACCCGGCCGCGTTTGCCTGCCATGAGATCGAGCCGGGCGCGCCCTTGCCGTGGGATCACCTCCACCTGGGCGCCGGCGCGGAGTGCCTGAAACGAGAGTGGTCCATCGCCCAATCGGCCGCGACGCACCCGCGGGGTGGACTGACGCCCGCCTGCCAGCCGGGCGCTTGCCGTCGTTGCGAGGCGTGTTCCAACGCATAAGGAGGATTCCCTGCTGCCGCGCCTAACTCTCCATCACGTAACCGGAGGGCAAGCAGATGACGACGGTAGCGGTCTTCGGCGCCGGCGGGAAGCTCGGCCGCCACGTGCTGCGCGTCCTGGAGAAACGCGGCATGGCGGTGCGCGCTCTCTGCCACCGGACTCCCATCGCGGGAGAGAACGTGAAGAGCATCCCCGGAAGCATCACCGATGCAGAAGCCGTGCGGGAGGTGGTCCGGGGTGCGGATCTGGTGGTGCAGATGGCCACCACGAAGGAGGACCCGGAGACATTCTTCGACGTGAGCGTGCGTGGCACGTTCAATGTCCTGGAAGCGTGCCGGGGCGCCCGTATCCGCCAGTTTCTCCTTTTCGGGGGCGACGCGGCGATGGGCATCTGGTTTTACCCGCAGCCGATCCCCATCGATGAGAATCACCCGCTGATGGCCTACCCGGGCTACTACGCCTTCTCCAAAGTGATGGAGGAGGTGATGGCCAATCAGTATGCCATTCAATACGGGGTGCCGGTCACCATCCTCCGCTCATCGTGGGTTTTTGAGGGCGCGGACCTGCTCAACCACTTCTCCTTGCTCAAGAATATCAACCCGGCGGAGCCAGGCCATGGCTTCGGCGAGGTGAGCCAGGAGATCCTCGACCTGGTGAGTGCCAGAGAAGAGCGGATCCCGATCCTGACGGACGGCCAGGGAGTGCCCCTTCGCCGGCACATCGTCCATGTGGACGACGTCATGCAGGCGTTCGACAAGATGCTGGACGAGCCGGTGGCAATCGGGCAGAGCTTTAACATCGCCGGGCCGGCCCCGTTCAACTACCGTGTCGCCGCCAACTACCTGTCGGAAAAGCTCGGGATCCCCACCGTGGAGATCCGCTGCCCGGCCTACCACGCGTTCGAGATCAACATCACTCGAGCGCGCACGATGCTCGGCTACGCCCCGGAGAACGACTTCTTCCGGATGGCGGACCGGGCCATAGAGGAAGCGATGTGAGGTGCGGGATACAGGCGGTCGCGTCGCTCAAGCGTGGCGGTGCCGCGCCAGGTGCGTCGCGGTCCGCCCAGACAAGCCGCTCTACCACGCATCACGTGTCATATCTCCCCAGAGAGGAGCACCCCAATGAGAATGCAGTTTCAGCACGTCGGCCTGACGACAGACGAGAAGCAGCCGGGAGAGGTATTCGTTCCCGAAACGAAGGTGTGGGTCACGAGCCCTGATGATCACCCTTACCATATCGAGTACCTCCGCTACGAGCCGGACAGCCCGGTGAAGGGCCCCGTGCGCGATCTGCCGCACATGGCGTTTCGGGTGAGCAACCTGAAGGAAGCGATCGGAGACAGCGAGATTCTCCTCGGCCCCTTCGAGGCGGCGCCGGGGCTGAATGTCGCCTTCGTCATGAAGGATGGCGCGGTCTTCGAGTATATGGAGTACGAGGACGAGAGCGCACTTCCCTGGAAGTGAGGCGGCCATGTCACTGGAAGGCAAGGTGATCCTCGTCACCGGGGGCACCTCGGGCATTGGCGAGGGATGCAGCCGGCACTACGCCGAGGTGGGGGCGAAGGTAGTCATCGCCTCCAACCAGGAGAAAGCAGGTCGGAAACTGGAGGAGGCGCTGCGCGCCGAGGGGCGCGACGTGCGCTTTGTCTATACCGACATCACCTGTGAGGAGAGCGTCCGTAATCTGGTGGCCCAGGCCGTAGCGGCCTATGGGCGCATTGATGGGGTCCACTGCAACGCCGGCGCCTGGGCGCCGGGAAAGGTGACCGAGTTCAACGATTCCGCCTGGGATCTGATCATGGGAGTGAACGTGAAGGGGGTTCTCTGGACCGCCAAGCACGTCATCCCCGTCATGGAGCGACAGGGCAAAGGCGTCCTGCTGGTCACCACCTCCGTCGCCGCGCACATCGGCTTTCCCCAACATGTGATCTACTGCGCGTCGAAGGCGGCGCTGGAGGCGATCATCCGCTGCCTCACCACGGACCACGCTGGCGTGGTCCGCGTGGTGGGCATCTCGCCCGGCACCATCGACACGCCGATGCTGGCCGCTACCTGCGCGGGCTGGGACAAGCCCAAGGAGGAACTCTACGCGGAGGTGGCCCAGCGCATCCCGGTACGCCGCCTCGGCCAGCCTGTGGATATCGCGCGTGCCGGCGCCTTCCTGCTCAGTGACGATGCCGATTACATCAACGGCGCGATCCTCACCATGGATGGCGGCACGATGGTGCTGCCGCCCTGGTAGAATCCGAAATACACGCACCGGGATGGACCCGGGCCCGCCCGCTCTATCTGGACGGCCCGGGTCCATCCTATTTCCCTATCACAACTTGACGATCTCGCCGGTCGCCGCGGAACGCTCGGCGGCCAGACAGGCGCGAACAGCTTCGCGCGACTCCTCCGGAGTGATCACCGTGGGCCGCTGGCCCTGAGCCACGCAGTTGGCGAAGTAGGCCAGCTCGTCGCGCAGGGCTCCGGCCCGCGCCCCATGCAGCTGCGGCCAGTAGGTGGTATCCGGCGAAGTCCAGCCATCCTTGGTGCAGACGGAGAAGTTCGGGTGCACCTCGTGGATATGGATCGAACCCTCGGTGCCGATGATCTCCATGCGCTCGTCGATCTGGAACGCCGTTTTGTCCGGCAGGAACCACACATTCTCGAGCACGCCGATAGCGCCCGTGTCGAAGCGGTACATCGTCCACCCCAGGTCCGGATGCTTGAAGCCGCGGACGTTGAGCGACTGGGCGTAGGCCGAAACCACCTTCGCGCCCGAATACCAGAGCATGAGGTCGGTATCGTGGACACCGTCCCCAATGATCGGGCCGATCTTGGGGAGGACATCGGCGCCGACCCACGCGGGAATGTTGCGCCGGGCGTACATCGAGACGATCTTGCCGATCTTGCCCTCGGCAATCGCCGCCTTCGCAGCGGCATAGCGCGGGTTGAAGCGGCAGATATGCCCCACCATGAAGAACTTGTCGGTGGCCTTCGCCGCGGCCACGATAGCATCACAGTCCTCGACGGTGGAAGCCATCGGCTTCTCAAGGAAGACGTGCTTGCCTGCCTTCAGCGCAGCCACGGCGGGCGCCCGGTGCTGGTCCCACATCGTGACCACGCTGACGGCTTCCAGCTCTGGGTCGGCGAGCATCTCGTTGTAATCCGTGTAGGTGCGCTGAACCCCAAAACGCTCGGACACTTCGGCAAGCCGGGAGGGCGTGCGCGTGCAGAGCGCGTACAACTCCACGTTGGGAATGGCTGCCAACGCCTCGCAGTGCTTCTCGCCGAACCATCCCAAACCGATCACCCCATACTTGACCGACTTCATCCCATGACCTCCTGTCTCAGTACCGACCGGACCCGGTCTCGACCGGGGAAGGCTTGCCCGGCTATTCCGCATCCAGCCACCGAGATCCTCCTGCTCCTCCGCATCGACAGAGGCATCGATCCTGCACGCGACGCTCTGAGAGGATTCCCCGGCACCGGACCGGAATGGTAGCGTACGGCCTCGCCCGCTGCCGCACCGGCAGCCGGGAGCCACTATCCGCGCTCACCCCAGCGGCGGTCGGGGAGCACCTCGCACGGGGCGCTGAGCCGCGGGCAGCCTGCAAGGCGGAACCAACTTCACGCCTCGCCTGGCCTCAGCGAGCAGAAGATTCCCTTATCGCGCGCAGAGCAGACTCGCCCACGGGGCCTGGAAAGCGCGGGTGAGCAGGGAGGAAGGGATGTGGGTGCTGCTTGCACTCTATCTGGTGCTGTCATCAATCGTCATGCCGGGCGCGCATGCCAAGGAAGCCGGGGCCTTCGCCCAAGTGGATGCGCACGCCGAGAAGGCACCGCCTTCAGCGGAGAAGAGCGTGTCTGCCCTGGCGAAATACCTGGTTCGCCAGGCCAGGAACGACGAGGAGAAGGCGCGCGCGATCTTCCGATGGATCACCCTCAATGTGAGCTACGACACCGCCCGCTATCAATCGGGAGCCCCCGGCGCTATGAGTCCGGAGGAGGTGCTGCACCGGCGCAAGGCCGTCTGCTCTGGCTACGCCGCGCTCTTCGAGCATCTGGCTAAGGAGGCCGGGCTTGAGGCGGTGACGATCCGCGGGCACTCGAAGGGATATCCCATCTCGGCGAGCGAGCGTCAGGATAGCGACCTCAATCACGCCTGGAACGCGGTGAAGATCGATGGAAAGTGGCGTCTTCTGGACTGCACCTGGGGCGCCGGGCACGTCACACCTTCGATGAAGTTCGTCCGCAAGTTCTCGGAGCATTACTTCTTGACGCCGCCCGAGGAGTTCCTTTACGGCCACTTCCCGCTCGAGCCGAAGTGGCAGCTCCTCGACCGGCCGGTCGCCCGCCACGAATATGAGCGCATGGTTCCCCTTCGCCCGGACTTCTTCCGCTGCGGGCTGGCCCTGCACAGCCACCGCTGGGCGTCGTTCGAGGCTGAGGATTCGGCAACCGTGACCCTCACCGGTCCTGAGGATGCGCTGCTCCTGTGCAACCTGATGCGCGATGGGAAGGAGCTAGGGCGCTCCTACACGCTCACGCAGCGGGAGAAGGGGAAGATCGTCACGCGGGTGCGCTTCCCGCGGCCTGGCAACTACATCCTCCGCTATTTCGTGAAGCGACGGAACGAGTCCGGGCCCTATTCCTGGGCGCTCGACTATCAGATCACCGCCTCGCGTGGCGCCAAAGAACGGGCGGAGTTTCCGAAGACCTACGGCACTTTTCAGGAGAGCGGCGCCATCCTGGAAGAACCGATGGTCTGGCGGCTGAAGGCGGGGGAGCGCCAGCGCTTCTCACTGCGGGTGCCGGGTGCCGCCGCGGTCGCTGTCTCCGTTGACGGGAAGTGGACCCACCTCCAGCGAACGGGCGACCGGTTTACGGGCGAGGTCGCGCTTCGGCCGGGCCCGGTGCAACTCTGCGCCAGCCTCGACCCCGCGAAGCGGAGCTACTCTGTGCTCCTGGAGTATGAGGCGAAGTGAGTCTTCATCTGGGCGCCTGGGACGTGGCGCTGGTGGTTGCGGTCTCGGCGCAGGCAACGGTCCTGGCCTACCTGTACGACCCGCGCTGGAAGGCGCTGGTCTGGATGCTCCCCATTCCGTTCACCATGGCGTCGCTCGCCGTGGGCCGGCCCGTGGACGCGACCAACGTCCTCGGGCTGCCACTACTGTGGGTCTTCACTCATGGGGTGCGCGTGCTCCACCTGCGGGCGCGTCTCCCGATCGTGGCCGCCATCGTGGTCTCGACGGCGGTCTACATCGCCGGTGGGTGGTTACTGGCGGATATCGTGCCGGAAGGCGATACGGCGTTCTGGATCTCCGCGTGCGCCATGCTGCTCATCGGCTGGGTGCTCCAACGCATCGAGCCGAGCCGGGATGAGCCGGGCTACCGCAGTCCCCTGCCCCTCCGATACAAGCTGCCCGCGATCATCGCTGTAGTCACTGCGCTGCTCTTCATCAAGCGTGGCCTGGCCGGGTTCACCACGCTTTTCCCGATGGTGGGGGTGATCGCCGCCTACGAAGCGCGTTACAGCCTCCATACCATGGCGCGGACGGTGCCCGGGATCATGCTCACCCTGGTGCCCCTCATGATGGTGTGCCGCTTGCTGCAAGAGCGGATCGGTCTGGGCCCCGCGCTGGCCGTCGGCTGGGTCGTCTACCTGGTTCTCCTGACCCGGCTCACCCGTTCCACCTGGAAGCCACAGGCCGATTCGTGCGCCAGTCAGCGTTGACGCGGTGGCAAACGGGCGCTATAATGATCGCGTGAAGCTGCTTGCCCTGGATGTTGGAAACACCAATATCGTCCTCGGGATTTTCGAGGACCAGCGCCTGGTCGCATCGTGGCGGCTTTCAACGGACCGTGGTCGCACCGCCGACGAGTACGGTGTTCTGGCCACGCTGATGCTGGCGCAAGCCGGCATCACCCCCAAAGACGTGGGGGGAATTGCCGTCTGTAGCGTTGTGCCGCCGCTGGACCACACCCTGCGCACCCTGTTGACGCGTACCTTCGACGCCCCGATCCTGACCGTGGACCACTCCACCGACACAGGGATCCGCATCTGCTACGAGACACCCAGCGACGTTGGCCCAGATCGGATCGTCAACGCGGCCGCGGCATACCACCAGGTGGGGGGGCCGTGCGTCGTGGTCGATTTCGGCACAGCCACTACCTTTGACGTCGTCACCGCGAACGGAGAGTATCACGGCGGGGCGATTGCCCCAGGCATCGGCATCTCGATGGAGGCGCTCTTCGCCCGGGCGGCGCGCCTCCCGCGCATCGATCTGGCGCGCCCGCCACGCGTGATCGGGAA
>Ga0116166_1000566_pt1 | contig 35568 bp, 28 predicted proteins | sample AD_JPNMR2_MetaG_FD_89884 | JGI IMG/M metagenome (GOLD analysis project Ga0116166, IMG submission 89884) | Active sludge microbial communities of municipal wastewater-treating anaerobic digesters from Japan - AD_JPNMR2_MetaG | ecosystem: Engineered > Bioreactor > Anaerobic > Digestate | place...
ACGGCAACCCGCTGGACGAAGACCCCGACGGCGATTCAGACCACGCCCGCGCGGGCTTCGTGGACCGCGCCGTTGACCGTCTCTGCAAGCGCGTCCCGCTCATGGAGCGCGGCGGACTCCACTCCGCGCACAGCGGCTACGACGGCATCACGCCAGACCAGCATCCCGCCATCGGGCCGATCGGTCCCGAGGGCTTCTGGCTCGACTGCGGGTTCAGCGGCACGGGATTCAAGATCTCGCCCGCCGTCGGTCTCTGCCTCGCCGAATGGATCCTCGACGGCGCGCCCAAAACGGTGGACATCTCCGCCTTCACGCCGACGCGCTTCGCGCAGGGAATCCGTCTCGTCAGCGAGCATCCCTACGAAAGTATCTGGAGATAGGTCGGATTTTTGTTGTGATTCGCACGCGGAAAAATGCTATACTGACAACGTCGTATCCGCTTGAGCAAGATTCAGCCAAAGGAGGCTCCCATGATTCTGCTCAGACCCGTCCCCGTGCAATTTCCCATCACCCAGCATTTCGGAGAAAATCCAAAGACCTATCCGCTCACAAACGGCCACAACGGCATAGACTTCGGCCTGCCCGAAGGCAACCTCGTCATGGCTGCGGCGGATGGCGTCGTCACCCGCGCCGAACTGGACACCGAAACGGCGGCGAAACCGAATCGAGGCTACGGCTACAACGTCCGCGTCCAGCACCCCGACGGCTCGACCAGCATCTACGCCCACTTCCAAAAAGACAGTTTCCTCGTGGCGACCGGCGACAGCGTCACCATGGGGACCGCCCTCGGCCGCAGCGGGAACACCGGCTTCAGCACCGCGCCCCATCTCCACTTTGAAGTGCGCCTCGGCGCGGCCGCCACTTCCGCTATTAACCCCGAGCCGTTTTTCGTGACCGAGATCCCGTCAAAGGACCTGCTCTTCACCGTCAAAGTCTCCCCCGACGGAGACGGCGTCAGGCTGCGCATCGGTCCCGGCACGAACTTCAAACCCATCGCCAACCTGCACACCGACGATCAACTGGAGGTCTTCGGGCTGGCCGGCAACAACGTCTGGCTGCGGGTGAAGGATGGATTTGTCATGTACGACCCGAAGTGGTACGTCATCCAAAAGCCGGACGATAACGGCTAAATCAACAAACCCCGTTTTCTTCAAGAAAACGGGGTTCCGCCTTCCGCCTTCCGCCTTCCGCCTTCCGCCTTCCGCCTTCCGCTTACTGCCCTCTGCTCATCAATTCGCCAGCCAACTTTTCCACAATCTTTCCCGCTGCCTCTTTCAACGCCGGGACATGGTCATACACGGGAATCCCCAGCCGGTCCGCTTCCTGCACTCGTAAATCGGCGGGCAAAAATCCAAGCAGGGGCAGGCCAGGCGTCTCGGTTTCGAGGAACTTCGCCTCCTCCTCGTTCCGCACTTTGTTCCCCACCAGGTATAACCGGTCCAACTTGATGTCGTTCGCCAGTTTTTTGATCTGCGCCGCGGTCCCGAGGCTGCGCCGCGTCGGTTCGACGACAACCAGCATCGCGTCCACGAAATCCACGGTGGCGCGGCCGAGGTGTTCCACGCCCGCGTACATGTCCAGCAGAAGAACGTCCTCGTCGCGGAAAAGCAGGTGCGTGAAGAGCGTCTTCAGCATGGCCGATTCGGGACAGATACAGCCCGAGCCGCCCAAATCCACGCTGCCCATTTCAAGTAATTTCACGCCGCGATGCGTCACACTGAAACGGTCGGGGATGTCGTCCACGCGCGGGTTGATGGTGAAAAACCCGCCGACGGTCCCCGGCTTGGCCCCCGTCCGCTCTTCGATGAGTTCCTCCATCTCCGCGATGGGACGGAGTTTGGCGCGCAGTTCGGGCGGGAAACCCAGCGCGCCCGCCAAACACGGACTTGGGTCCGCGTCCGCCGCAAGAACCCGCCGGCTCGCGTCCGCGTAGGCCTGCGCCAGCAGCGCCGTCAACGTGGTCTTCCCCGTCCCGCCTTTGCCAGTGATCGCAAGTTTCATCCGGCCTCCAGTATCGCAAATTTCAAATTGCGATTATGATTCACGCGTCCGAAACAAGGTTACCACAATCCCCGATTCTTCCAAAGGCGTCTCTTGAACTGGAAAACCGTCAAAACCGAACTCCGCTATCTCTTCCTCCCCGAAGGCGACGCGCGCCGGGTCGGCGCGTTCCTCGGCCTCGTCACGGTCGCGGCGGCGATCCTGCGCGCCCTGCTCGTCAACCAGCCCGTTTTCTACGACGAAGCCTACACGTTCATTTTCTACGCCTCCAAACCGCTCCCGACCATCCTCGCCAACTACAGCGCGCCGAACAACCACATTTTCCACACCCTGCTCGCCGCGCTCGTCTATCGTCTCTTCGGCGCGAGTCCCCTGCTGCTGCGCCTGCCCGCGTTCCTGGCGGGGATCGCCTGCGTCCCTGCGGCCTACCTCGCAGCGCGGCGTTTCTTCAACGCCAACCAAGCCCTCGCCGCGGCCGCGGCTATCGCCGTCACGCCAGGCCTCGTCGAATATTCCGCCAACGGACGCGGCTACACGCTCATCGTCCTCTTCTCGCTCCTGCTCGCCAACTTCGCGGGCCTCCTCGTCCGTGAGCAAAGACGCTCCGCCCTCGCCGCCTATGGATTGACCGCCGCCCTCGGATTTTTCACCATCCCGATCTTCCTCTACCCCATGGCGGGACTCTCCCTCTGGCTGGCCGCCTCCTACCTGACCGAAAGCGGGGCGCGGCAATCGGGCTTTCGCTCGCTGAAAGTTTTCCTCTTCACTTGCGCCCTCGCAGGGATCTTGACCTTCCTGCTCTACTCGCCCGTCATCTTCTTCGGCACGGGACTTGGCTCCCTCATCGGTAACGAGATCGTCGAACCGCAAACCTGGCGGACCTTCCGCGCTAACCTGGCGCCGCGCCTGACCAACACCCTCATTTTCTGGATGTCGGGCATCGCGCCGACGTTCCGCGTCCTGTCCGTCGTCGGGTTCGCGCTCTCCCTGCTGTTCCAGAAAAAAGTTTCCAATCAAAGGCTGTCCCTGCCGGTCTGCATGACGCTCGCCGTCGCGGTCTCCATGCTCGTCCAGCGCGTCGTCCCGCTCCCGCGCGTCTGGCTGTTCCTGGAAGCCTTCTACATGCTCTTTGCCGCCGCCGGGTTGACGTGGCTGATCGAGTTGGTTTTGAATCGTTTCCCAATGCGTTTCAACTCTGCCGTCATCCCCTCGGCGATCATTTTAATTACGGCGGGAATTCTCGTAAGCACAGTGACCAGCGCGAGGACAGCCACCGTCCAGAAGCGCGATTCCCCCGAAGAGATGGCCGCGGCCTACATCCTGGCCCATATCCAGCCCGAAGATACCCTCGTGGCGGTCTCGCCCGTGGACATTCAAACCGCCTATTATCTCGTCGTCAACGGGCTTTCCTACGACCGCTTCTACCAACCCAGCCGTCCCGCAAAGATCCAAAACGCGCTGGTGTTGGCACGGACAAATTCAAGCGACGGCACATACCAGGACGTGTTGAAGCGTTTCGACTTAACGCGCGATTTCATGCTTAAGCGCGCCAAGCTGGTCTTTGAATATGGCCCGCTTCAAATCTATTCCGTTCCGGCGCGGGTCGGACAATAGGCGGCCGGCAGGCTATTTCGTCACGGCGGCGATGAAATCCGCGAACAGACCATAGGCGGTCTCTTCGGGGCCGCCTTTCAGTCCCTCGCGCTCCGTCATTGTGACCGAATAATCCGGCAGGACGTCCGTCCGAAACGTCAGCCCGGCGGACGAACCCATCATCCCGTACAACGGCGACGAGGCGTCGACCAGTTCGGGCGCGACGCGCGCCTGAACGCGGCCGCCCTCCCGCGCCGCCGAAGCGACCAGTTTCCAGCGTTTAGTTTCGCGCCGCGCCTGCGCCACCATCGCGGACGTCACCTCCCTGATTCCCGTGCGGTCCACGTCCTGCGGCTTGAGCGGCGCATCCATCAACACCGTCGCAAGCGCGGCCACCTTGATGGACGCGTCCCAGCCGTCCACATCGCCCGAGGGATCGGTCTCGGCAATGCCAATGCCCTGGCAATATTTCACAGCCTCCTCGAAAGTCTCTCCATCCTCCATACGGGAAAGGATGATGTTCGTCGTGGCGTTGATGATTCCTTTAAAGGAAATTAACTCTGCCAGCGGTAATGCCTCGCGGAAAGTTGAAAACAGCGGCGAGCCTCCTAGCACGGTCGACTCGAACAGGAAGCGTCTGCCTTTCGAGCGGGCCAGTTCGGTCAACTCGCGATACGCGTGGACGACCGTCCCCTTGTTCGCGGTGACGGCGTGCGCGCCCGCCTCCAGCGCCGCGCGGACGTGGTCAATGGCGGGCTGCCCCGTGTCGTAGTTTACAGGCGAGTTTTCAAAGATGACGTCTGCGGAGGAAAGGCGAATCACGTCGAGGGAGTTTTTAACGGGGATGGCCGACAACGCCGAGATGGATCTCCCCTGCTCTGCCAGCGCGAGGGCCTGTTTTACGTCCAGCCCGTTCGCGTTGACCGCGAAACCGTGCCTGCCCGTCGCGATCCCGGTGACGGAATAGGTAATCCCGTATTTGGATTCCAAAGCGCCATTTTTGCGCTCGAGCAGGTTCGCGAGCGCGCGGGCGACATTGCCGAAGCCGATGAAGCATAGTTTGAAGCGCATGGTTGTTTTTAGGTTGATTTAATAATTGTTTTTTGTTGCGCTATACTGGCTACACGCAAATCAAATTTTCCGAAATTCCATCGCGGGCCTTTGGAGAATGGCCGCGCCGACGGCTGGAAACAGAGGATATCCCCGCCGCTTCCGGCGGGGTTGGAAAACTGCCTTACGGGACGGCCCCCGCCCCGCGTCGGGACAGGAGGCGCGTCCGCTAAACGTCCACCGCGATGCAGGTCAGGGTCTGCTCGACGCCGGGGATGGGCTGGATGGACGAGGCCGCGACCGCGCCGAGTTGCGAGATGTCGGCGGTATCCACGATCGCGACGGCGTCGTACGGGCCGAAGGTCATGTGCGCTTCGACGACGCCTTCCACTTTGCGAAGCTGGCGCACCACCGCCTTGACCTCGCCGGAGCGTATCTTGATCAAAATATAGGCTTTCATGGTTTCTCCTTGATTGGTTCCAAAGTTCGGCGCGTTTAGCGGTCCTTGTTGTACAGAAAAACGAACCAGTAAACCGCCGCCACCAGCCCCGCCCCGCCGATGATATTTCCAACGGTGACGGGGAGCAGATTGTTGAAAAAGAACGCGCTCCAGGTCAGGCTCTCGAGGCCAGAGACCTTGTCCGCAACGGCGGCTGTGAAGGCCGGGTCGAACATTTGGATGAACAGCGCGTACGGGATGAAGTACATGTTGGCGATGCTGTGTTCGAATCCCATCGCTACAAAAGCCGTGATTGGGAAAATAATCGCCATGATCTTGTCCATGACGCTGCGGGCGCTATACGTCAGCCAGACTGCCAGGCAGACCAGCGCGTTACACAAAATACCAAGCACGAGCGCCTGCCAAAAATCGAGGCTGGTTTTGCCAACCGCGATCTTTAGCGCGGCGACGCCGACCGAGCTGGCCCCGAACGTATATTGACGGCCCAGGAGCATCAGAATGGCAGTCCCGATCGCGCCGACAAAGTTCCCCGCATAGACGATGCCCCAGTTGCGCAGGAGGGCGCGGGTGGAAACTTTACGGCTCGCCCAGGCCATCACGATGAGATTGTTGCCCGTGAACAACTCGGCGCCGCCGACCACGACGAGAATCAGGCCGAGGCAGAAGACCAGCCCGGTGAGCAGGCGGTTTACTCCATAGGGCAGGTTTGCGCTGAAGGCTGCCGTCCCATCCGCCGCGGCGACAGACACGCCGCCGGCCGAAACCGTGGTGGCAAAGATGGCGCCCAGCGAGATGAACGCGCCCGCCAATATCGCCAGCGTGAACATCATAAGAGCCGGCATCTCGGCTTTGCGAACGCCGAGGTACTCCGCGCGTGTCGCCATTTCGCCCGGCAGCAACGCGTCAATTCGAATTTCACTCATAGACATTTCTCCTGTGTTTTTTTGACCTCTTGCAGGCAAAAGGCCTGATATTCTTCGTTATTCTTCGCGCTCCCGCGACTTTTCGCGGTTTCGACGCGCGCCGGCCGCGGTCATCCCGCCGGCGACGATGAGGGCGGCGACGACGATGATCCCCACCACGACGGCGCCGCTTCCGTCCGTGACGGGAGCGGCCGGCGCGGGGGTGGCGGTCGGCGCGGGCGGGCTGGTGGCGGTGCGGAACACGAACGGGGTCGCGGTCGGGATGGGAGTCTCTGTGGACGTGGCCGACGGCGTCTGCGTGCTGGGCGCGCGGGCGACGATCAACGTGTTGCCCGGGTAGATCATCTCGTCGGCAAGGTTGTTGAGCGCCTTCAACTGCGCGATGGTGGTGCGATAAGCAATGGCGATGGACCAGAGCGTCTCGCCCGGCTGGACGAGGTGGCTGATCGAGCCGTCGGGTTTGGGCGTGTTCGGGACAACGACAACGACGGTGGGCGTCCCGCCGCCGACGACATAAGTCGCGCCGGGAGCGGGCGTGGAGACACCCGTCCCGCCGCTTCCGCTCGGACAAGCCGCGTCCAGCACGTAGTAGGCCGTTCCCCCGCTGACGGTCACGCCCGCGCCGACTTCGCACAGATTGGGAGAAAGCAGGGTGTGCTGGTGGTCCGCGTCGGCCCACGCGGAAGACGAGACCAGGTCCCAGCCGGAAGCGTCGGGGCTGGCCGAGATAATGTTTTCAGAGCGGAAGACAAACCGGTAGCCGGCCGCGGTGAGGCGGTCGGAAAACGAGGTCCCGCCGGGGCCGGTGTGCGTCACCGAGCCGATGGAGGCCATGTATTCGGCCTGGGCTTGCGCCGTGCCCATCAAAATGGCGCTGACGGCATAGGCCGACAGGCCGTGTTGGGCGCGGTAACTGTTCACCGCGGCGATCAAGTCGCTGGCAGAAGCGAGGGACGGCCGAGGCAGCGATTCCGCCCGGGCCGGCGCGCCCCGCGCGAGGTCCGCGAACGAGGCGAGGATTAGAAGGAGGAGCGCGAGTCTGATTCGCAGGGTCATATAAAAATTATACTTGGGTTCGGGTTTCTGCTGGAAACCCGTTCAGTCAATCCGTCTGACGTGAATTCTAATATCCAGCCCGCCTGCAGAGGGCTGTTTAAGGCATACATTCATCCTGCTTTCGGATGATAATCCTCTTAACTTCGCGTGCGGGCGTCCCGCTGGCGCTAGAATATATGAAAAGGCTCCCCTCCATTAGAGGTGTCTGTTGATTTAAGATTTGACCACCAAGGAGGCAGCATGGAGACCGTCATATTCGAAGCGCCCGCGTTGTACGGCGATCATCACGTCAGCGAGGCGCGCCGTATTTTGTTTGAAATGCCGGGGGTTGGCGAGGCATACGTATCCAGCGCGTTCCAGGTCATCGAAGTGACTTTCGATCCCGCCAGGATCAAGGCGGAGCAGATCGAAGCGCGCCTGCAGGAGGCCGGTTACCTGGGGGCGATTCGGACGCCGACGGAGGCGGCATCGCGGCGCAGCAGGCCGGCGACGACGCGTTCTTCCGCCACACCGCCGTCTACGAGACCGTCAAAGGCACGGTGGCGTTCGCCCAGCGCGTGGAGCGGGAGGCGCGTCCGCTCTGGCCCTGTCCGGGCATGGGCCCGGTCCAAATCATGGAAGAAGAATAGAGGCGCGAGATGGCAAAGAAGCGTGAAATCAATCAGTATTCCGCCGATCCCGCCGCGCGGCAGATGTTGATCCGCGCCGAGGAGCTCGGCATCGGGACGGCGTTCACCCGCGCCGACGAAATGTTTCCCTGCAACATCGGCGACCGGGGGATGTGCTGCAAGAACTGCGGCATGGGGCCCTGCCGCCTCGTCAAGAGCGGCGACGTGGGCATCTGCGGCGCGACGCTGGACACGGTTCAGGCGCGCAACCTGACGCGCGCCATCGCGGCGGGCGCGGCGGCCCATTCCGATCACGGACGCGGCATGGCGATGACGCTCAAAGCCGCCGCCAACGGGAAGGCGGAAGGCTACGTTATCCGCGACGTCGCAAAACTGCGCGCCGTCGCCGCGCTGTACGACATCCCCGTCGAGGGACGCGCCCCCGAGGAGATCGCCAACGACCTGGCGGACCTGTATCTCGCCCAGTTCGGCCAGCAGGAGGGACGCGTGATTCTCACCCGGCGCGCGCCCGCAAAGCGCATCCAACGCTGGGAGGAAACGGGCGTCATCCCGCGCGGGATCGACCGCGAAGTGGTGGAATGCCTGCACCGCACCCACATCGGCGACGACCAGGACGCGGCGCATATCCTCCAGCACGCCGTCCGCACGGCGCTCGGCGACGGCTGGGGCGGGAGCCTGCTGGCTACCGACATTTCCGATATCCTCTTCGGCGCTCCGGCTCCCATTCTGGGACAGGCCAACCTGGGCGTATTAAAGGAAGACTATGTCAACGTGGTCGTGCATGGTCACGAGCCGACTTTGAGCGAAATGATCGTGGCCGCCTCGCAACTGCCCGATATCATCGAATACGCCAAAGCCGCCGGCGCCAGGGGCGTCAACCTTTCGGGCATCTGCTGTACGGCGAACGAAATTCTCATGCGCCAGGGCATCCCCGCGGCGGGCAACTTCCTCCAGCAGGAACTCGCCATATTGACCGGCGCGGTGGAGGCCATGATCGTGGACGTGCAGTGCATCATGCAGGCGCTGGTGGGGCTGGCGTCCAACTTCCACACCAGGATCATCACGACCTCGCCCAAAGTGAAGATCAAGGGCGCAACCCACATCGAATTCGACGAAGAGCACGCGCTGACCATCGCCAGGAACATTTTGAAGACCGCCATTGACAATTTCAAAAACCGCGGCCAGACGGCGATCCCGGACGTGCGCGAGGAACTCGTCCCCGGCTTCTCGCATGAATACATCAACTACATGCTGGGCGGTTCGTATCGAGCCTCCTTCCGCCCGCTGAATGACGCCATTATGAGCGGGCGCATCCGCGGCGTGGCGGCCATCGTCGGGTGCAACAACCCGCGCAGCCAGCACGATTACCTGCACACGTACGTCGCGCGCGAACTGCTCAAGAAGGATGTGCTGATCGTCGAGACGGGGTGCGGGGCCATCGCCGCGGCCAAGCAGGGACTCCTCTTGGGCGAGGCCGGCTTGAGCGAGGTCGGAAGCGGGCTGCGCGAAATCTGCGAGACGGTCGGCATCCCGCCCATCCTGCACATGGGTTCGTGCGTGGACAATTCCCGCATCCTGACCGTGCTGACCCAGATGGCGGCAGACGGCGGTCTCGGCGACGACATTGACCAGATCCCGGCCGTCGGTCTCGCGCCCGAATGGATGAGCGAAAAAGCGCTCTCGATCGGGACCTACTGCGTGGCCTCCGGCGCGTACGTCATCTTTGGCGGCGCGTCGCCGGTCGGCGGCATGCCCGGCCGCGTGGACGACAGCGACATCGTCGCCAAATACATCAGCGAGGGCTGGGAGAAACTCTACGGCGGCAAGATGGAATTCATCCCCGACCCGGACCGAATGATCGCGGCCGCGCTGGCGCACATTGATAAAAAGCGCGCCGCGCTCGGCCTCCCCGCGTGGGAGGAGAACAAGTTCGGTCGCAGCGGCGACGCGGCGATGATGGAGATCGAAGCGCTCCCGCTGGAAATGAAGCGAGAGGCGATCTACGGATAAGCGGCGAATGGTAATTGAAGATTGGCAATTACGAATCTCTGATCTCCAATTACCAACCACGAGGAGACATTATGTCAAAATACATTGCCACCCGCGCCATCCGCGGCGCAAACGCGCTGGTTGCCGAAGCCGAGGCGATGCTCGATCAAGCCCTCGCCGAAAAAGGCCCCTCCGCCCCGATCTCCTTCCCCAACACCGCCTACTACCTCCCCACCATCCTCGGGATGACCGGGAAACCCATCGAGAAGATCGGCGATCTCAAACCGACTTTGGAATACGCCCGCGGCCTGCTTCATCCCGCTCCGGCAAAAAAACGCTGGACGCCCTACCTCGGCGAGACGCTCGACTCGGGCATGGCGACGCTGCTCGCCGCCGAGGCCATCGAGGCGATCCGTTTCGTCTACAGACTTCAGCCGGAACCAATGCCCGGATTCCGCCTCGCCGGCGGGACTTCGTTCACCAGCCCCGACAACGGCGCGGGCGACGGCGCGTCCCTCGACGGACACCTCAACGGTCCCATTGACGACATCCAACTCCGCTCGTGGGGCATCCAGCTCGTGGACGGGCGCATGCCCGGCTTCGCGGCCATCGTCGGCTGCGCGAAATCCAACGAGGTGGCGGTCAAGATCGTGCGCGAACTCCAACGCCGCAACATCCTGACCTTCCTTTCGGGCAACGTCAACGGACGAAGCGTCATCCATCAATTGCTGGAAGAGGGCGTGGAGCTTGGCTACGACACCTACACCGTCCCCTTTGGGACAGACACCATCTCCGCCGTCTACGCGCTGGGATTCGCCACCCGCTCCGCCCTGACCTTCGGCGGGCTCAAGCCGGGGCAGTCGCGCGAGATCCTGCTTTACAACAAGGAGCGCGTCTTCGCCTTCGTCCTCGCCCTCGGCGAAGTGGACGACCTGAAGTACGCGGCCGCGGCGGGGGCGATCAACTTCGGCTTCCCCGTCATCGCCGACACGGTCATTCCCCAAATCCTTCCGACCGGCGTCACCACCTACGAACACGTCGTCTCGATGCCGTTCAATCAAATTGAAGGCAAAGACGATCTGGAAAAGGCCGAGCGCCTCGTCCAGAAATGTATCGAGGTGCGCGGCGTCAAAGTCAAAGTCTCGAACGTGGATGTCCCCGTCCCATATGGCTCAGCCTTCGAAGGCGAAGTTGTCCGCAAGGCTGACCTGCGCGTCGAGTTCGGCGGCAAGTACAGCCGCGCCTTTGAGTTCCTCTCGATGGCGAAGCTGGACGAGGTCACCGACGGCAAGATCGAAGTTGTCGGCCCCGATTTCTCGTCCGTCCCCGCGCAAGGCGCAATGGACATGGGCATCATCATCAAGGTGGCGGGACGCCAGATGCAACAGGATTTCGAGCCGGTGCTGGAGCGGCAGGTCCACTACTTCGTCAACGGCGCGAGCGGAATCCAGCACATCGGCCAGCGCGACATCGCCTGGATCCGCATCTCGAACATGGCTGCGGACAAGGGCTTCAACCTCGAACACTTCGGCAAGATCCTGCACGCCCGCTTCCACGAGGACTTCGGCGCCATCGTGGACAAGGTGCAGGTGTCCATCGTCACCGACCCGGCGCGCCACGCCGAGTGGCTGGACAAGGCCCGCGCCGCCTACGACTTCCGCAACAAACGCCTCGCCGACCTGACCGACGACAAGGTGGATGAGTTCTATTCCTGCACACTCTGTCAGTCGTTCGCGCCGAACCATGTGTGCGTGGTCTCGCCCGAACGTCTCGGCTTGTGCGGCGCGTATAACTGGCTGGACTGCAAGGCCTCGTTCAGCATCAACCCGACAGGCCCCAACCAGCCCATCAAACTGAGCAGATTGCTCGACGAGCGCAAGGGATACTGGCAGGGGACGAACGATTACGCCAAGGTCGGTTCGCACGGCGTAGTGCAGGAAGTAGCGATGTACTCCATCATGGAGAACCCGATGACGGCCTGCGGCTGCTTCGAGTGCATCGTGATGCTCATCCCCGAAGCCAACGGCGTGATGGTGGTCTCGCGCGAAGATACCTCCATGACCCCCGCAGGCATGACCTTCTCCACGCTGGCGGGCATCGCAGGCGGCGGGATGCAAACCCCAGGCGTGATGGGCGTGGGCAAGTTCTACCTCATCAGCCCCAAGTTCATCTCCGCGGATGGAGGCTTCAAACGCGTCGTGTGGATGTCCTCCGTGCTGAAGGAGTCCATGGCGGACGAGTTTAGGGCTGCCTGCGAACGCGAAGGCGATCCAGATTTCATGTCCCGCATCGCAGACGCGTCCGTCGCGACCACCGTGGATGAATTGCTCGCCTACCTTGAGGCGCACAACCATCCCGCCATGGCGATGGAGCCGATGTTTTAAGTGGTTGGCTAGTTCACTAGTCGGCTAGTTCACTAGTCGGCTAGTTTTCTAGTTTGGCGGGGATTGAAATCCCGCCTCAGCGCTTGAAAGTCCTTCGGACCACAGCGCCAGTCCCGAAGGGACTTCCACGAACTGAGCAGGGACTTTAGTCCCGCTTAACCGCAAAGCGCGCAAAGAGCGCGAAGAGACCAAATAAATCCGTGTAATCTGTGTACAAAGATTTTCACATCCTATCAAAGGAGCAACACCATGCCGCTCGAAATCCCAAAGGACAAATGGCCTGGAAGCGTCCGAGCCGTGACCATCGGCGCCGCCAGCGCGGACGGCGGGACGCGGAGCAAGTCCATCACGATAGGCGGACAAACCACCCTGCCCTATCTGCATTTCGAAGCGCCGACGCCGAACCAGCCGGTGGTGGGAATCGAGATCAAGTCGCGCAGGCCCGAGGATTGGTCAACGCTGCTGAACGAACCCTGGGGCGACGTGATGGACGATCCCGCCGCGTGGGCGAAAAAAGCCGAAGAAGCGGGAGCCGGCCTCCTCGTCCTGGGGTTGACGCTGGCCGATTCTCCCGAAGACGCGGTCAAAGCCGTCAAGTCGGTCCTCGCCGCGAGCGGGCTGCCTCTCGTCGTCTGGGGGCCGGGACAGGCCGAAAAGGACAACGAACTTCTCGTCCCGGTGGCGGAGGCCGCCAAGGGAGAACGTCTCGTCCTGGGCATCTGCGAAGACAAGAACTACCGCACCATCGTCGCCACCGCCATGGCAAATGGTCATCTCGTGCAGGCGCGCACGCCGATGGACGTGAACCTGTCGAAGCAGTTGAACATCCTCATCAGCGATATGGGCATGCCCAAAGACCGCATCATCATGGACCCGACGACTGGCGCGCTCGGTTACGGAATCGAATACGGCTACTCGGTGATGGAGCGCCTGCGCCTCGCCGCGCTGCAGGGCGACGCCATGACCCAATTCCCGATGCTCGTCACGCCTGGCTACGAAGCCTGGAAGACGAAGGAAGCCAAAGTCGGCGAAGGCGTCCCCGAAACCTGGGGCGATTGGAAAACCCGCGCTGTCAACTGGGAGACCCACACCGCGCTGGCGCTGATCGAATCGGGCGCGGACATCGTCGTGCTGCGACATCCCGAGTCGGTGGCGCGAGTGAAAGCCGCGATTGCGGAGTTGGTCACTGCGTGATTGGTAATTAGTAATTGGTAATTACCAATTACAAGGAGTTAACATGGCGCTCTCAGGAATCCAAATCTACAAAATGCTCCCGCAGACCAACTGTAAGGAATGCGGCTTCCCCACCTGCCTCGCCTTCGCGATGAAACTCGCCGCCAAGCAGGTCGAACTTTCCTCCTGTCCCTACGTCAGCGAAGAATCCAAAAAGCAACTGGCCGAGTCCGCCGCGCCGCCCATCCGCCTCGTGGCGCTCAAGGGCGCAGGCGCCGAAGTCAAGGCAGGCAACGAAGTGGTCATGTTCCGCCACGAGAAGACTTTCTACAACAAGCCTGGCCTCTTCATTCACGTCAAAGCCAGCGATCCCGATCTCGCCGCCAAAGTGGCCGCGGCCGACGCGTACAAGGTCAACTACGTGGGCATGGACTTCACCGTGGACGGCTTCGCGCTCGTGCTGGACTCCGACGCGGCCGCCGCCATCCAGACCGTGCGCGGCGCGACCAAACGTCCGCTCATCCTCATCGGTGACGCGGCGGCGCTTCAGGCTGGACTTTCGGCCTGCGGAGGCGAGACCCCGCTGCTCTACGCCGCCGACGCGTCCAACGCCGACGCGCTCGCGGAGCTCGCCAAGGGCAAAGCCGCCCTGACCGTCAAAGCCGACTCGCTGGAAGCCCTCGCCGACCTGACTCAGAAAATCCAAGCGAAGGGCGTCGAAGACATGGTTCTCGACCTCGGCGGGAAGAACCTGTCCGAGTGGCTGACGCGCTCCACGCAGGTACGCCGTCTCGCCCTCAAAGCCAACTTCCGCGCGCTGGGTTATCCCGTCATCGCCTTTCCCTGCGACGCGAAAGACGAAGGCCTCGCCGCGGCGCAAGCCATCGCCAAATACGCGGGCTTCGTGGTATTGAGCGAATTCAAACCCGAGTCGCTCTATCCCCTGCTCGTGTTGCGCGAAAACATCTACACCGACCCACAGAAACCGATCCAGGTGCAGCCGGGCATCTACGAGATCAACCAGCCCAAACCCGAAAGTCCCGTTCTGGTCACCACCAACTTCAGCATCACCTACTTCTCGGTGGCTAACGAGGTCGAAGGGAGCGGACTTCCCGCCTGGCTCGTCGTGACCGACGCGGAGGGTATGTCGGTGCTGACGGCGTGGGCGGCGGGCAAGTTCGACGCGGAGCGGATCGCCAAGGCCATCAAAGGCTTCGACGTAGCCAGCAAGGTCGCGAAGAAACGCGTCGTCCTGCCCGGACACGTGGCCGTCCTCTCCGGCGAACTCGAAGCGGAACTCCCCGATTGGGAAATCCGCGTCGGCCCGCGCGAGGCGGTGGACCTGCCGGCGTTCATGAAACAGGCGCTCAATTAGTAATTGGAGATTGGAGATTGGTAATTGCCAATCTCTAATCTCCAATCTCTTTTATGCAACACACCCTCACCTTCACCGGCGAAAACATCCACGCCACCGTCACCGTCCCGACCAACACGTTGTTGGCGGATGCCGCGTTGCGGGCTGGGATAGACATCGGCCAGCCCTGCGGCGGGCAGGGACGCTGCGGACGCTGCGCCGTGCAGGTGACGGAGGGACAGGTCCGGCGTCGAAGCGCTCTGCGCCTCTCCCCCTCCGACGTGGAGGCGGGGTACGCGCTCGCCTGTCAAGCCGTAGTCGAGGGCGACGCGGTCATCTTCGTCCCGCCACAGGAAAAAATCGAGCGGAGACTCGCCACCGACCGCGTCGTCGCCGAAGTCGCCGTCCCTGCCGATTACGACTACGCCTCGGCGCAAACGGTCAGGCGTATCTCGCTCCAACTCACCCCGCCCAGCATGGACGACCAGACTGATGACTGGTCGCGGTTGCAGACGGCATTTCGATTGCAGCATGGGCTGGAGCCCGTTACGTGTTCCGTTAGCGTGTTGCGAAAGATCGGCGCAGTCCTTCGCGAGGGCGCGTGGAAGGTCACCGCCATCATCGAAACACCCCGACCATCCGACCACGCGGCTATTCGACTACTCGACCTACAACCAGGCCATGCAGACGAGTACGCTCCCCTCTGGGGCTGCGCGGTGGACATCGGGACGACGACGGTCTCGCTCTGGCTGGTGGACTTGGCGACGGGCAAAGTCCACGCGCAGGTTGCGGAATACAACGGCCAAATCGCGCGCGGCGAGGACGTGATCTCGCGCATCATCTACGCCAGCAAGAACAACGGCGAGGAAGAGATGCGTCAACGGGCGCTGGACACGATCAACAACCTGCTCGAAACCGCCTGTAAACGCGTCAAACTGGACGAGGGGCGGGCGACGCCCAACCAGATCGCGAAAGTGACCATCGCGGGCAACAGCACGATGATCCACCTCCTGCTGGGAATCCCCGCTGCAAGCATCCGCCTCTCGCCCTTCGTGACGGCGGTCAACCATCCGCCCGAAATGATTGCGCGCGAGGTCGGGCTGAACGTCCACCCCGAGGCGGCGGTGGACTGTCTGCCGGGCGTCGCAAGTTACGTCGGCGCGGACATCACGGCGGGCGCGCTCTCGTCGGGGCTGGACGCCGCCGACAGCGTGACCCTGTTCATTGACGTCGGCACCAACGGCGAGATTGTGCTGGGCAACAAGGATTGGCTGGTGACCTGCGCCTGCTCAGCGGGCCCGGCTTTCGAGGGCGCGGGCGTGGTGGACGGGATGCGCGCCACGACAGGAGCCATCGAGGAAGTGTGGATCAACAACGACACGCTCGAGCCGACTTATCGCGTCATCGGCGGCGGTAAACCAAAAGGTATTTGCGGTTCAGGGTTGATCTCCCTGCTTTCGGAGGCATTTATAACGGGAGTCGTCGACAAGGGAGGGAACGTCAATTTGGCCGCGCCCACTTCGAGGGTCCGCGAGGGGGCGCACGGCGGGGAGTACGTCGTCGCCTGGGGCGCGGAAACCGCGTCGGGCGCGGACATCGTCCTCACGCGCGTCGACATTGACAATCTGCTGCGCGCCAAAGCCGCCATCTACGCGGGGTTCACAGTGCTTGCCGACGTGGTGGGCATCCCGCTCGAAAGCGTGGACCGGACGCTGGTGGGCGGGTCGTTTGGAAAATACATCAACGTGGAAAAGGCCATCCAGATCGGCCTGCTCCCCGACATGGACTGGTCGCGCTTCGAGTTTCTCGGAAATACTTCGGTGAAGGGCGCGTACCTGGCGCTGCTCGACGCGCGCAAGCGCGAGGCCGTCGCCGCCATCGCGAAGCGCATGACTTACATTGAACTCTCCGCGGACAATAGTTTCTATGAAGCGTTCACGTCCGCGTTGTTTCTGCCGCACACGGATATCCGCAGGTTTCCGAGTGTAGCCGAGGCCCTGAAAAAATAGACGCGCAGGGCCGCGCATGGGTTTCGTCCGTTCAAGAAATTGGAGGAAGCATGTATATCATCGGCGAAAACATCCACATTATTTCGGAAAAAGTGAAAGAGGCCCTGGCCGCAAGGGATTGTGAGTTCTTCATGGACCTGGCCGTCAAGCAAGTGGAAGCGGGCGCGAAGGCAATTGACCTCAACCTCGGTCCACGCAAAAAGGATTTTGCGGAGGTCTGGCCGTGGCTGGTTGAGACAGTGGAAACCGTCGTGGACGTGCCGCTTTCGATTGACACCACCAACACAGACGGGATGGAGGCGGCGCTTCAATCGGTCAAGAAAGCGCAGCCGATTCTCAACTCCACCTCGGCGGAACCGGAGCGGCTGGAGAAAGTCCCCGCGCTGGCGAAGAAATATAACGCCAAGATCATCGCATTGACGATGGGGACGAGCGGAATCCCCGTGGAAGCCGACGCGCGCGTCAACATCGCCGTCGAGACGCTGATCCCCCACTTGATGGAGATCGGCTTCAACATGGACGATCTCATCATTGACCCGCTCGTGCTGACCGTTTCGGGCTGCCAGCAATACTGTCCGCACCTGATCGAGACCGTGCGTATGTTGCAGTATGCGTGGGATCCCGCGCCGAAGATTTCCGTCGGGCTGAGCAACGTCTCGAACGCGGTGCCGAACGAGAATCGCCCGCTCGTCAACCGCGTCTATCTCGCCATGCTGATGGGCGTCGGCTTGCAGATGATGATCGCCAATCCGCTCGACCAGAAGCAGAACGACGTCATCCGCTGGGTCGAAACGAAGGACATATCGTCGCCGCTCGCGCGCGTCTACAACAGGATCGCTGAACGCGCGTCCAACAGCGAAGAGCCGCAGATGGATGACTTCGACATGAGCGATCCCGAACAGGCCGCCATCTGGAAGACGACGCAGATCCTGCTGGATAAGGTCATCTATGCGGATGCGTATCTGAATAATTAGGAAGTAGAGAACAGAGAACAGAGAGCAGAGAGCAGTAAATAGAACGCGACGACTGCTCTCTAATCATCCGCTCCCTACTCTCTTCACTCGAAGGAGCCACCCATGCCCATCTTCACCCCCGGTCGACGCTGGCAGCCCGCCTATTCCCCGTTCAAGAAGGACGCATTCGCCAATCGCGTTTTAGAAAATATCGAATACGCGATCAAGGGACCGCTCTTCGGCTGCCGCATGTGCGGCAACTGCATGTTGCAGGAGACGGCTTTCATCTGCCCGATGGAATGTCCGAAAGGGCTTCGCAACGGACCCTGCGGCGGCTCCACGCCCGAACATTGCTATGTGGACAAGACGCGTCCGTGCATCTGGTACAAGATCTACGAGCGCTCCTTTAATATGGGCCGCGAGGAGAAACTGCTCGAAGTCCTGCCGCCGCTGGACTGGGAAAAGGTCGGAACTGAAACCTGGGGCGACGTGTTTGCCGAGATCCGAAAAATGGGCGTGGGCAAATTCTTCGGCGGCATTCTCTTTAAATCCGCTCAGGAGCGCTACAAAACCTGGGACGTCGTCTTCACCAACATCCGCCAGCCCGATTGGTGGCGGGGAGACGCGGAGTACCATGCCCCGGCCTACTCTGAACCCGTTTCGGATCTGGAAAGACGGCTCAAAGCCGAGGAGTTCGTGGTGGCCTGCGAGATCGCGCCGCCGTTGAGCATGTCCACCAAAAAATTGATCGAGAATATCAACCTGGTCAAGCCGTATGTGACCGCCATCAACTTCACCGACAACGCCTCCGCCACGCCGCGCATGACCTCCTGGGCCTGCTCGAAGATCGCCATCGAAAACGGCGCGGAGCCGGTGATGCAGATCGCGGCGCGCGACCGGACGCGCGCCAGCCTGCAAGCCGAGATCCTCGGCGCGACCGCGCTGGGAGTCCGCAACGTGCTGTGCGTGACCGGCGACAGCCCCGTGTTGGCGCCTCATCCGCGCGGCCGCATGGACATCAACGACCTCGACGCCGTCCAGATGCTCTGGATCCTGCGTCGGATGCGCGACGAAGGACGCTACCTCGACGGGCGCGAGATCAAATTCCCGCCCAGGTTCTTCCTCGGCGCGGCCGCCTCCCCGTTCGCCAGCGAGCCGAAGTTCCAGGCGCTGCGCGAGCATAAGAAGGTCAACGCGGGCGCGCAGTTCTTCCAGACCAATCTCGTCTACGATATGGAGCGATTCGAGATCTGGCTGAACGAACTCGCCAAACGCGGCATCCTCGACAAAGTCTACATCATGGTGGGAATCACGCCGCTCAAGAGCCTGAAGATGACCCAGTACATGACGCAGGTGCCGGGCGTGTTCATCCCGCCCGCCATCCTGAAGCGGATGGAAGAAGCCGACAAGGCCGGCGCCGCACAGGAAGAGGGCGCGCAGATTGCCCTGGAATTGGCGCGCAAGATCAAGGGTTACGAAGCGCAGGGCGTCCACGGGCTGCACATCATGCCGGTGGGATGGGAGGACATCGTCCCGCGCATCGTCAAAGAGGCGGGGCTGCTACCAGACGGCATTGCCGAGCCTGCCAAGGTTGTCGTCTGATTCGAGCGCGAGAGGATTGCCAGGTAAAAATAGGCTTTTTGCAACTTTGCCAGATTCCCGCATCAACCGCCCGCGATCTTCACCTTGTATCCCAATTTCCGCAGGACTTCCGCGACCCGTTCCCGCTGCTCGCCCTGAATTTCAATGGCGTCTTCACGGACCGTCCCGCCGCTCCCGCAGGCTTGTTTGAGCGTTTTCGCCAGGCTTTTCAAATCCTCGTCCGTTAGAACCAGATTCCTGACCAGCGTCACTACCTTCCCGCCGCGCCCGCTTTTATCGCGGTGCAGGTAGGCGGTTTGCTGTCGCGGCGGAAGCGGCCTGGTATTGACGGGAGCCTGCGATTGTTTTCGCAAGTCGCCGCTTTCGGAAGACCAGACCGTTTTAGAATCCTCGCCGGGCGCCACGTTAGCCAAACCTCCCCGTGACGTAATCCTCGGTGCGCTTATCCCTCGGATTGGTGAAGATATCCTGTCCCGCCCGGAACTCCACCAGTTCGCCTTGCAGGAAAAACGCGGCATGGTCGGCGGTGCGGGCGGCTTGCTGGACGGAGTGCGGGACAAGGACGATGGTATAGTCTTTCTTCAACTCCTGCAGGGCGGCCTCCACTTTGCCGGTGGAGATGGGATCGAGTCCCGAAGTCGGCTCGTCGAGCAGGACGATCTCGGGCTGGAGCGCCAGGACGCGCGCCAGGCAGACGCGTTGCTGCTGTCCGCCTGAAAGCGCGATGGCGGGATCGTCGAGGCGGTCATTCACCTCGTCCCAGATGGCCGCGAGACGGAGACTGCGCTCCACCGCCTCGTCGAGGCGGGCGCGGCGCGTCTCGCCCGCGAGTTCCAGTCCATAGGTCAAATTGCCGCGGATGGACATGGGCAGGACAACGGGACGGGCGAAGACCATCCCGACTCTCCGCCGCAGGGCGATCACGTCTGTTTTGGGATCGAGGATGTTTACGCCGTCAATTAAAATTTTGCCTGTCGAAGCGCGGACTTCGGTCAGGTCGTTGAGGCGGTTGAGGCAGCGCAGAAGGGTGGACTTGCCGCCGCCCGCAGGTCCGAACAGGACCGTGATCTGGTTGGCGGGGATCCCCATGCTCACGCTGCGGAGCGATTCGGTGCCGTCGGAATATTGGAGGGAGAGATTTTCGATGACGATTTTATTCATTGGAAGATGGGCAATTGGAGATCACCACTGGCGTTTGGCGCGGGCGCGCGAGCGGATGATGGTGGCCGTCAGGTTCATGCCGAGGACGAAGATGAGCAGGACGAGGGCGGTCCCGTATTGGATCTGAATCGGCATTTCGGGGATCTGGGTGGAGATAACGAACAAATGGTAGGGAAGCGCCATCGTCGCGTCGAAGGGAGAATGAGGCAGGCGGGGAAGGAAGAAGGCCGCGCCGGTGAACAGGATGGGGGCGGTCTCGCCCGCGGCGCGTTCGAGGCCGAGGATGACTCCCGTCAGGATGCCGGGCAGCGCCTCCTTAAGGACGATGCGGCGGATGGTCTGCCAGCGCGTCGCGCCGACCGAGATGCTGACGGTGCGGAACGCCTGCGGGACGGCGCGCAGCGCTTCCTCGGAGGCGCTGATGATGACGGGAAGGGTCATAATGGAGAGGGTCAGCGAGGCGGCCAGAATGCTGGCGCCGAACTTCAGAAAGATGACGAAGAGGCCGAGTCCGAAGAGTCCGTAGACCACCGAGGGGATGCCCGCCAGGTTGATGATGGCGATGCGGATGAGACGCGTCCACTTGTTATCGGGCGCGTATTCGGCGAGGTAGATCGCCGCGGCGACTCCGAGCGGGACGGAGAAAACCGCGACGCCGACGGTGAGATAGAACGTCCCGACGATGGCGGGCAGGATTCCGCCCGCGCGCATTCCCTCGCGCGGAAAGCCGGAGAGGAATTCCCACGAGAGGGCAGGCGAGCCTTGCGCGAAGATATAGACGACCGTGCCGATGATGGGGACGACGGTGGCGACGGCCATCAGCGTCATCATGCCGAAGCCGAGGCGTTGGATGAGGTTGCGGGTGGAGGAGGTCATGGCGGTGGCGGTTGGCGATTGGTAATTAGAGATTGGAGATTGGTTCGCGGATTTGCGCGGGCGTTTTAAAAAATCCGTGAAATCCGTGTACAGAAAAACCTGAGCATCAAGACAAGATTCTCTCCGCGCGTTTTCTGGCGCGGAAAACGACGGACGAGGCCGCGACGTTGACGACCAGAGAGATGAGGAACAGGACGATGCCGATGAAAAACAAAACGTGGTAGTGGACGCTTCCGCTGGCGACCTCGCCCATTTCGGCGGCGATGGTGGCGGTCATCGTGCGGACGGGAGAGAGGATGCTGCCCAGTTTGACCGCCAGGACGGGCGCGTTGCCGGTCACCATCATCACAGTCATCGTCTCGCCGATGGCGCGTCCGATGCCGAGCATGACGGCGGTGATGACGCCCGAACGCGCCGCGGGGAGAGTCACGCGCCAGATGGTCTGCCAGCGCGTCGCGCCGAGCGCCCAGGCGCCCTCGCGGTACGAGCGCGGGACCGCGTCGAGGGCGTCTTCGGCGATGGAGACGATGGTCGGGACGGCGATCCCGCCGAGGAGGATGGACCCGGCCAGGGCGGTCAGACCCGTTGGAAGGTCGAGGAGGCGGCGCAGGTTCGGGGCGAGGACGAGGATCCCGAGGAATCCCAGCACGACAGACGGGAGTCCCGCGAGGAGTTCCACGAGCGGCTTGAGAATCTCGCGCACCCAGCGCGGCGCGATCTCGGCGATGAAGACCGCCGTCGCAATCCCGAAGGGAAAGGCGATCAGCATGGCGCCGACGGTGATGATGAGCGAGCCGGTGACGAGGGGAAGCAGGCCGAAGTAATCTTCGATGGGATACCAGCGAACGGCGAACAGGTCGCTGAGTTTGACTTCGGTCAGGGCGGGCAGGCCTTCTTTGAGGATGAAGAAAAAGATAGCCGCGACGAAGACGATGGCAGAATAGCCGCTGATTCGGATGAGGCGGGTGATGAGGTATTCACGCCAGTTGAGGGATTTTTCCATGAGGTTTCTTTTGGTACACGGATGACGCGGATTTTACAAACTCACACGGGTTTCTTTGAGAAAGCCGCAAGTAGAACTTGCGGAATCCTTTTTTATTTTATCGGCACAAAGCCCAATTGCAAAACGATCTCCTGCGCTTCGGGGGAAAATATCCAATCGAGGTAGGCCGCTAGGACGCCTGTCGGTTCGCCCGCGGTGTACATATAGAGATCGCGGGCGATGGGATAGGTCTTGTCGTTGACCGTCGCGGCGGAGGGCAGCACGTACGGCCCGTCCGCGGCGCGGGCGATGGCGATCACTTTCAGGTCTTTGGGGACGTAGCCCAGGCCGTCGTAGCCGATGGCGTTGGGGTTATCGCGCACTTCGGCGACGATGCCCTCGGAGGACGGGAGCAGGAGCGTGTCCATCGAGAAGAGGGTCTGGTTGTCCTTCTCGCCGAGGCGCAGGACGGTTTCGAGGAAGTAGATGTGCGTGCCGGAGTTGGTCTCGCGCGAGAGCCTCACAATGGGACGGTCTTCGCCGCCGAGTTCCTGCCAGTTGTTGATCTTGCCGCTGTAAATATCGGAGACCTGCTGGAGCGTCAACTCGCCGACGGGGTTTTCGGGATTCACGATGACGGCGATCGCGTCGCGGGCGATGACATGCTCCACAGGCTGGATGCCATTCTTCTGCGCCTCGGCTGCCTCTTCGGGTTTGATCTTGCGGGAGGCGTTGGCGATGTCCGCCGAACCGTTGATGAGGGACGCGAGTCCCGTGCCGGAGCCGCCGCCCGTCACCGAGATGCGCACGTCGGGATGCTCGGCCTGGTATCTCTCCGCCCAGGCGAGCGCGAGGTTGACGATGGTGTCGGAGCCTTTGTTCTCGATGTAGAGGGCGGGAGAGTTGGAGGAGGCTTGCGAGGAGGAGGTACAGGAAGTGAGGATGAATAGAAGAAAGAAGAAAGATGAAAGATGAAAGATGAGGGAAAGGGGGCGAGGCGGGTTCATCGGGGCTGATTATAGCGGAAAAAGGCGGGCGCAAATCCTTTCATACACAAATTTCACGACAGCACGGATTTCTTAAATCTGTCCGTGTAAATCCGCCGAATCCGCGTCATCCGTGTACAGAGGATGATAAAATCACCTCATGCCAGAAGCAAACTCCGCCTTTTCAATTCAAAATCTAAACTTCTATTACAGCGCGAAGCGCGCGCTGTCAAACATCACGATGGAGATTCCGCCGCGCAAGGTGACCGCGCTGATCGGCCCCTCGGGCTGCGGGAAGTCCACGTTCCTGCGCTGCCTGAATCGCATGAACGACACCATCGCGGGGACGCGCGTGGAGGGGAAGATCCTGCTCGACGGTTCGGACATCTACGCGCCCGACATGGACGTTGTGGACCTGCGCCAGCGCGTGGGGATGGTCTTCCAGAAGCCGAACCCGTTTCCGCAGTCCATTTTCGACAATGTGGCGTTCGGTCCGCGCGTGACGGGACGGGCGGGGAATCGGAGTCAGTTGCAGGGACTGGTGGAGGAGAGTCTCAAGCGCGCCGCGCTGTGGGACGACGTGAAGGACAAATTGCAGGACGACGCCTTCAGCCTCGCGCTGGGACAGCAGCAGCGGTTGTGCATCGCCCGCGTGGTGGCGATCCAGCCGGAGGTCATTTTGATGGACGAGTCCACCTCGGCGCTCGACCCGGTCGCGACGCTGCGCGTGGAGGAGTTGATCGCCGAGTTGAAGCGTGATTACACCATTGTCATCGTGACGCACAACATGCAGCAGGCGGCGCGAGTCTCGGACGTGACGGGGTTCTTCTGGCTGGGCGAACTGGTGGAGGTCTCGGAGACGGCGCAGATGTTTATGAAGCCGAAGGAAGAGTTGACCGAGGCGTACATTACGGGGAGGATGGGGTAGCCCAGTGAGCAGTGATCAGTGATCAGTGATCAGTGTTCAGTGTTCAGTGTTCAGTGTTCAGTGTTCAGTGTTCAGTGTTCAGTGTTCAGTGTTCAGTGTTCAGTGTTCAGTGTTCAGTCGGGACCCGCGCCTCCCTCGCGGGTCCCGACTGCTTTCTGCCTTCCGCTTTCTGCCTCCTGCTCTCTGCCCCCTGCCTTCCGCTTTCTGCTCTCTGTTCTCTACTCTCTGCTCTCTTTCCTCCGCTCTCTCACTTATGCAAATTCTTCGCGGCGACGAAACTGAGTCCGTTGGCGGTGAGATCGCGGGCGGTGCGGTTGCAGGCCGCGACCTTTTCCATGAAGTTGCGCTGGAGGTGGTCCCAGTCGCCGGAGGCGATGACCTCGTCTTTGGCGCGGAAGTAGTCGAGGATGTCGGAGGGATGGGCGAGGATCTGCTCCACGTCCTCGTCGCCGCCCTCGTGTTTGGCGGCGATGTTCGCCACGTGACCGGCGATCTCGATCAGTTCGGCGCGGCGGTTGTAGGGTTGGACGACGATGCTCTTCCACGTCTCGGTGATGTGATGCTCGAAGCGGATGACCTTCTCGAAGCCGAGCGCCTAGCGGAATTCGGCGGTCAGTTCCATGGTCTGGTTGTTGACCGAGTTCGACCAGTTGAAGCCGATCAGCGGGCTGGTCCCGTCTTCGCGGCTGAGGAGTTTCGCCATCGCCATGATCCACAGCGCGTGGTAGGGATTGTCCGAGCCGAAGAAGACGCTGATCTTGAAGTTGATGTTCACGCCCAGTTTGTAGAGCAGGAAGCCGAGCAGGATCGTCCCGGCGTTGAAATTAAGCACGTGCTGGACGCCGTAGTTGGTGTAATAGTACAGGAACTCGTCCAGCCATTGCAGGGCGTGTTCGTTGGGCTGGCCGATGCCGCCGAAGTAGCCCGTGATGGTGGCGGGACCGCCCAAATGCGGGTTGGAGCCGTCCGTGCCTTTGGTGTCCAGCGTCTCGACGAAGGACGCGCCGATGATGTCCAGCGCGGCGACGATGGCGGGCAGGTCGCCGTCGGCCTCCGATTCCTTCATCTTGCGGACGGCGATGAAGCGCCCGGGGACGAGGGTCTTTTCGGCGATGGCGCGCTCGACCATGGGACGGACCCACGGGAAGTATTGCAGCGCCGAGACTTCGAGCGTCACGGCGTAGCGGTCCTTGAATTTAGCCGCGTCCGCTTTGGGTCCGAGGACGCGGCGGCGGTAGTCGCGGACGGAGATGAACGCGCCGCGGTCGCGCTGTTCGATCAGCCAGTTCAGGTCCTTGACCGCGTCGGGCTGGCGTTCCTGCACGAGGCGGAACAGGTTGTCCAGTTTGCGCGCCTGGCGGTGCTTGCGGTTGATGGCGGCGGGCGTCCCGTATTTGGCGACGACGTCGAGGAAGTCCCGCATCACCCGCGAGTCGGGATCAAGCAGGACGGCGTTGAAGGCCTTGAGTTTGTCGGGCGAGACTTTGAGAAGTTTTTGCGCGTCTGACATTTTGACTCCTGGTTTAATCGAGCATCTTCTTCAACTCGTTGAATTCTTCGTCGCCCATGCCGAAGTAGTTCTCCGGCGCGGGGAACTGGCCGCCGATCACCTCGTCGTGGTAGTTCTTCAACCCGTTGAGGATGACCTCGCCCGCGTTGCCGTAGACTTTCGCCATTTTCGGCTTGAACTTGGGATAGAGGCCGAACATGTCGTGGTAGATGAGCAGTTGACCGTGCGCCTTCGGGCCCGAGCCGAGCGACATGATGATGCAGTTCTCGGCGCGCTCGGTGATCAACTCGCACAGGCGGTCGGGGACGAGTTCGAGCAGGATGGCGAAGGCGCCCGCCTCCTCGAGGGCTTTGGCGTCGTCCACGATCTTTTTCGCCAGCGCGGCGGACTTGCCCTGCAGGCGGAAGCCCCCCAGCGCGGAGACGGATTGCGGCGTGAGCCCGAGGTGGCCGATGGCGGGGATGCCCGCGTCCACGATGCCTTTGATACGGTCGGCCATGGCCGCGCCGCCCTCCAGTTTGATGGCGTCGCAGCCCGCCTCGGCCATGAAGCGCCCGGCGTTGAGGATGGCCGCCTCCACCGATTGCTGGTAGGTCATGTAGGGCATGTCGCCGATGACGAAGGCGGTGGGCGCGCCGCGGCGGACGGCCTGCGCGTGGCGGATCATGTCGTCCATTTTGACGGGCAGGGTGGAATCGTAGCCCAGCATGGTCATGCCGAGGCTGTCGCCGACGAGGATCATCTCGATGCCGGCCTGCTCCTGCAAATAGGCGGTGGGGAAGTCGTAGCACGTCAGCCAGGTGATCGGCTCGCCCTTCTCTACTTTATTGAAGAGGTAGGGCAGGGTGATCTTCTTGCGGGGTTCGCTCATGGGTTGCTCCTTTTGTTGAGGGGGTGGGAGACTTCCGAAGTCTGCGAGAGGGAAGTAAGTCAATCAAAGATCCGAAAGAATCTCCTTTTTCTTGGCGTCATACTCTTCTTGCGTAATTAACTCAGTCTTCAACATTTGCTTGAGCTTTGCAAGTTTGGTGACAGAATCAGATTCATTTGCTTTCTTGTTTTGGGGCATGACTGGTTTCTCAGCAATTTGTGTGGGCGTATCTTTCTTTGAACGTAGCATTTCTCGAATTGCGCGGACACTTTCATCATGGTCGCTTAGTAGAGATTCCGCACCTAGTTTTTCTCGAATTTCAGGACTGGCAATAGAGACGATAATGTTATCTCCACTGGCAACTGCTAATTTAAACTGTCGCCGAACGCTTAGGCTTTTTCCAGACGGGAAGGTGTAATTTGACATTGTTTCTTCAGTAGAAACGGAAACGACGTCACGATAAAGAAATTCTTTAGCAGATTCCTGCACAATTGAATTGCGCATAAAGTTGTAATGGCAAGTATAAGTGGCAATGCGCGATTGCGTTAGGGCGACGAGCATGACTTCATAGCAAGCAAAACGTAAACCGCCGTCCTTGCCAATAGTATAAACATTCTCTTGCTCAGGGATGGTTGTTTTCGTTGTTAAGAGAGGTCCATAAATCATCATGGGGTTTTGCGCTTTAGTATCTAAGACATCAGACCATTCGGCCGATTCAATGAGATCTTGTTTATCTAAACCTAATTTAAGCAAGCCGCGTTCCAAAATGTTATGCAAATCTTCTTTTAACCAACTATCCACTTGATTATCAGCGGGCAATTCGGTTATTTCTCTCTGTCGTAAAGGTTGCCATGCAGCCCAATTAGTTGCTTCAGGATTCTCTTTTTCAACCAAATCATATAATCCCCAGTCCATGAATAGACGAGAGAACTTCTTTCTATATTCATCAACAGCTTCATTTTTTCGTGCCGCTTCGGAATTTGATGCAAATATTTCGATTAGGAACGCTGAACAACCTGTCTGTTCTGGTAATCGCTTTAGAGGAAAAAAATAACGAAGCAAAAGACGACTCTTGCTTGGTGGTTTAACAGAAGGATGCAGAGGTGATTGGGCTACAGATTCAGGCTGGGCAGATTGAGGCGTAGTCATGGTGAAAACTCCTTATGCAATATAGTTTTGAGAAAACGTAGAAAATCCTAAAATAAGCTCGTTAAGGATTAGAAATTCATGCGGATGAGCGAAGCCAGCGTGAAAAACGCGTTCCGTTTCAGTCAAAGAAGGCTGCGAATGAAATCCCTTTTTTTCAAAGCATTCCCTGTTAATAAATATTAAAAATAGAGCCGCCTGATTTAATTGTAAGTTTAGTTCAAGGGCGCGTCGTAAATGGCTTCGAACAGCAAGCGCTTCGTCTCGCATTAAAACGCTAGGATGACGCCCTTTCAACAATGCCACTGCCGAAAGAAATTCAGCATAAGCGGAATGTTCAACAGTCATATAGCGTGAAATTTCTGAAAGGGCTTCCTCGTAGCGGCGAGCAACTAAAAGAGATAGCCCTAAAGCAAGAAGTTCATCTCCTTGCGGCATCGGCGCTCTGGATTGATAGTAACGCAACAAGTCATTGCGCTCAGAAGACGACATTTCATACAAATCCTTAAGAGTAGTGGGGTGAGTAAGGTGATATTTTTCTAGGATTGAGCATGCCGTTACTAGGACGCTGGCGGATTTTGAAGCATCCTTTTGTTCTGGTACGGGCGCGTTTTCGTAACGGATATTGACGACGTTGATGACTGAATTATTTACGTCTCTCCCGACAACGGCGGCGCCGTCCCCGCCTTGGACGGAGTTTCCCGTCCCCGGCGCGATTTTCGCGGCGGGCTTGCTGGTTTCCGATGCAATTTTTTTCTTTCGGGATTTAATCACGCCCTGCGCGGCCTTCACCTGCCCGGCGCGCTTGTTCAACGCCCGCACCAGTCTCTCGTAGCCGTCTGGCTCGTGGTATTTTCCCCACTGGATCTCCCTCATGCTGAAGGGCGGCTGGCGCTCCTCCAATTGCAGGGGGATGAAGAAGATCGTCCCCTCGGGTTTTTCCATTTGAAGCGACTGGGCGGTCTTGATCTCGGTGTGGATGTACCCCTCTTTGACGATGGCGGCCTCCGACAGGCAGACGATCACCGCCTGGCTGTCGCGCATCGCTTTTTGGATTTCGAGCGGCCAGTTCTCGCCCGGGTCGAGCAATTCGCTGTCCAGCCACGGGTCGAACCCGTCCGCGCGCAGGCGGTCGTACAACTCCCGCACGATGGGCTTATCCTCGCTGGCGTGACAGAGAAAGACCTTGAGTTTGGGCGGTATTTTAGCCATGACGCTCCCGGACGCCTACACTATAGCATGGATTTTCGGCTTGCGCTCCTGCCGAATGTCATCACGTTAATTTTACACCGTTACAGCAATATCATCCCGCCGCTCGGGAAAGCCACAAGTGGAACTTGCGGAATCCTTTTCGTGCCTATTCGTGTCCGTTCGCGCTCATTCGTGCCCATTCGCGTTCATTCGTGTCCGTTCGCGCTCATTCGTGTCCGTTCGCGCTCATTCGTGCCCATTCGCGCTCATTCGTGCCCGTTCGCGCTCATTCGTGTCCGTTCGCGCCCATTCGTGCCCATTCGCGCTCATTCGTGCCAATTCATGCCCATTCGTGCCCATTCGCGCTCATTCGTGTCCATTCGCGCCCTCCAGCGAACTGACGTCGTACCCATGCGTTTTGAGATAGGCCACGATCTCAGCGCGCATCTCCGCGCCCGTCGGCAGCGACCCCGGATCGCAGCGCGCGGTGTGGTCCGCCACCATGTTGGTCTCCAGTTTGTTCTCCTGCACGTTCAGGGCATAGTACTTTTGACAAACAACAAACACGACGGTCTTGATCTGGAAGAACGGCGGCCCGATCTTCTTCGGCGAACTCCCCACGAGGCTGACGATCTCGCGGCGGGCGGGCGCTTCCGAGTCGAGGAAGGACAGTCCGCTCATCCAGGCAGGTTTGGGGATGCCGAGATAATCGAGCAGGGTGACCGGCACGTCTATGACCTGCAGGTTGTTTTGACGGACGCCCGCGTGCTCCTGCTTCGGAAAGCGGATGAGAATCGGCACGCGTCCCGTGACGGTGTACATGAAACCGTGATCGGTGTACACGACCAGGATCGTGTTCTCCAGTTGACCGGTCTCTTCGAGGCGGCGATAGATCCGCTCCACGTTCGCGTCGAAGCTGAGGATCGCGTCCCGATACTCGTCCCGGTCCCATTCCTTCTCATCTTCTTCCGTCTCGTCTGGAGAAAAGGTGTCCAGCTCGGACGAGAAATACGGCCCGTGCGTGTCCATGAAATGGGCAAAGATGAAAAGCGGACGGTCGCGGCGTTCCAGCAGTTCGCCGATCTGCTCGACGCGCTGCGCGTCCGTCATCCGCGAGCGGGGATCGTTGACCTCCAAGATGGGGTTGCGCATGTCCCACATGAAGAAGATGTGGAGCAGGCGGTCCTCGGCGCGTCCCAGCACGGCCGAGACGAACTGGGCGGAGGGAGCGCTGCCCAAAATCCTGCGGACGAGGCCAGCCCCGGCCCGGTCCACCGCCCGGTTGTTGACGACCTCGAAGCCGTCCAGCAGGTTGAGCGCCCCCGCGTCCACATAGTCGGGCGTACCGATTTCCACGGTCTGATAGCCGCGCGAGCGGAGAATGCCGGGCAGGTGCTCGAACGAATCCGTCCCCATGAGCGAATCGGGATAGCGGAAAACCTTCACGTCCATCGGATATTTGCCCGTGAGCATCGAGGCGGTGGAAGCCGTGGTGCTGGATACGTTGACGAAGGCGTTCTTCGCGACGAGGGATTCCTCCGCCAGTTTTTCGAGGAACGGCGTCGTCTCTTTGAGCGAGCCGTACACGGAGAGATAGGACGCGCTCAACCCGTCCCCGCCGAGGATGATGACGTTCGGATATGTCTTCGCCGAGGCGGGACTCTCGCCCGAGGCGGAGACCGTCCCCGCGGCAGGGGAGGCCGCGCTGAGGAGCGCGATCAGGGAAACCGCGAGCAGGCCGAAGGTCAGGAGAGAGGCGGGCTTGCGCCGTTTGTAGGCGCGGGCGTGAATCCGAGCCGTCATCCAGACGAGGAAGGCCAGAAAGCCGACCAGGTAGGGAATCCGCCAATAGCCGACGGCGGTGACGATCCCGAATTTGAAGACGGTGTACGTGAAGTTGTCGAAGAGGATCAGCGCGTTGACGGAGGCGACGAAGGCGGGGGCGAGGCAGGCGAGGTAGACCAGGCGCCGCCGGGCCGCGTCTCTGGCGGGCAGCGCGGGGACGAGGAGCAGGAAAAGGGCGAACAGGGCGGCGAGGGCAAACGCTCCGCCCGCGGCGAACAGGACGCGGATTTTCTCGAACGGGGCGAGCAGGGAAAGCGCCGAGGGCTTGGTGACGAAGAAGACCCATTCCATCGCGGCGTAGAAGAACGCGCTCAGGATTGTCGAGACGATCAGCGCGTTGAGGTTGAGGCGCGGCGGTTTGACGGCGGACATAAATTGCTTCTAACCTGTCTCGATGTTCCTCCACGCCTGCTGGATGTGCAGGCGGTCGTGTTCGGCGCTGAAACCGACCAGCTCCTGCAGCGTGGTCGGCCCGAAGATGGAGTGCCGCGCCTTTCGGGACCATTGAGCGGGCGCGAGGCCCGCGAGCAGTCCCAGCGTCTCGACGCGCGCGGACGTGAACTCGCGCAGCGCGGACATCCCGTCCTGCCCCTGGTAGCCGCGCGTTTTCGCCCACTCGTCGGGCGTCTGCGCGGGGATGGGCGGGTCCGCCTCGGCCAAAATTTTGCGGATGCGCGGCAGGTCCACTTCGCGCTCCACATCGCGCAGGTGACAGAGGATCTCGGTCACAGACCATGCGTCCGCGGCGGGACGCGCCGTCAACGCGGCGGGGGCGAGAGGAGTCAACAGTCCCCACAACGCGGCGGGAGCGGCGCGCAGCAGGGCGAGCAGGGAGGCCGGGGAGGAGAACGACGGCGCGAGCGTCGCGGGATCCGTCCGCTCGAGCCAGCCGCGCAGTTCGGCGAGAGTCCCGCGCCCGGTCGCCTCGAATCCGTCCGCGGACGGGGTCACGTCCACCGAGTGGTAGGTCGGGAGTCCCAGCGCCGCGGCGGGACGCAAATCCTGCGCCACGTCGTTGCCGATCATGACGACGGGATCGTCGGGCCAGCCGAGCCGCCCCAGGACTTCAGCGAAATAGGCGGGGTGCGGTTTGGTGAAATGGAAATCCTCGTAAGAGGAGACGAGGACGAAGGGATATTTTTCGGGAGGCAGTCCCGCCCAGCGCAGGCGGTGGTAATTGGCTTTGCGCGGGAAATACGGGCTGGTGGCGACGACTACGCGATGTCCCGCCGCGAACGCCCACTCGACGAATTCCACTGCGCCAGGGATCGGGCGCGTCACTTCGCGGATGGACGGAAAAACGTTGTCGTAGAAATCCTCGAGGACGGGCTGGATGCCGTCGCGGTCCACGTCGAGGAAGGGATAGAAATTTTCGTCGAAGACCTCGCGCAACGTGCGCGATGGGTCTTCGCTCTCCATCATTTTGCGCGTGCCGAGCGTCAGGTACTTGAGCATTTTTTCGGGCGCGACGTACGGCGCGAGATGCGCGGCCAATTTCTGATAGTAGGCCGGCACGAAGGCTTCGAGGTTGGTGTCGAGCAGGGTTTCGTCGAGGTCGAGGAGCAGTGTGATGGTCATGGTTTCCTTGTATTTTGCGCGCCTGATATGAACAAAAAGGATTCCGCAAGTTCTACTTGCGGCTCTCCCGAAGTAGAACTTCGAGATTCTAAATGCATCGCCGCGAATTCGACAAATGCGCGCGAATTTTCCATGATTTTCTTCGTGAAATTCGCGTCATTCGCGGCAGAAAAAGAGACGCCGACGTTATTTCCGATCATGCCCTTTATGTTTCGGCATTATTTTTTCGGAGATCTGCCGGTCAATTTTTCCCATCGGATATTTTCCGAGTTCGGAGAGTTTAACCCATTTCAGCGTTTCCGTCTCGCGGACGGGAAGCGTCAACTCGCCGCGGAAGACGTGGACGGCGACGCGGAAGTGGGTGTACGCGTGGCGGACGACGCCCAACGCCTCGCCCGCGCGGACCGAGAAGCCGTATCCCGACTTAATGGCTTTCGTCAGCCCCCGCGCGGGATCGCCCTCCACGCGCCCGTTGGGGAATTCCCACATCCCGCCGAGGAGTCCGCGCGAGGGCCGTTTTGACAGCAACGCGTAACGCGAATTGCCAATTTTCGCCACAAGGACGATCGCGGCGTGGACGTGATATGGCGTCTCCGCTTTGGGCTTCAACACGGGACGCGCTTCCTGCACGCCCAGCCGCCGCGCCAGACATTCCTCCGCCAGCGGACATTCCGCGCAGCGCGGTTTCTTCGGCAGGCAGAGCGTCGCGCCCAGGTCCATCAACGCCTGGTTGAAGTCGCCCGCCTTTCCCTTCGGCAGGTGTTCGGCGGCGAGGCCCCAGAGAATCTTCTTCCCCTCCGTCGAGTCGGCGGGGACTTCCAAGTTGAACAACCGCGCGTAGACGCGGCGGATGTTACCGTCCAACGCGGGCGCGTCGAGGCCGAATGCCATCGAAGCGATGGCGCCCGCGCTGTACCGTCCGATGCCAGGCAGTTTGCGGAGCGCCTCGACCGAGCGCGGCAATTCGCCGCCGTATTCGTCCACGAGCAGACGCGCGGCCTTGTGCAGGTTGCGGGCGCGGGAGTAGTAGCCCAGTCCCTCCCACAGCGTCAACACCGACTGCTCGGACGCGTCCGCCAAAACCTTCACGGACGGGAAACGCTTCATCCACCGCTCAAAATACGGGACGACCGTCTCGACGCGCGTTTGCTGGAGCATGATCTCCGAGACCCACACCGCGTAGGCGTCGGGATGTCCGCGCCAGGGGAGGCCGCGTCCGTGACGGCGATACCATCTCAAAAGTTTGGCGGCGATGCGGGTCATGGATTCGGACAGGGCGCGTCCAGCGGACCGTTTTCGAAGGCCTCCCCCGTGGCGGGGAAGAAGACCAGGCGCGCTTCCACATAGTCGCCGCGCTGGCAGCCGAGCAGGAGCGCGTCCGCCGCGTTCGGGAAGGGACGCGCTCCCTTCATCGGCAGGACGGTTTGCGTCACCCCGTCGGGCGCGAGCAGATAGAATCCCATGCGCGGGAAGTCGCGCGGGGCGTAGGCGGGATTCGGGTTGGTGGACGCCAGCCCGTTGCCGCGCGAGAAATAACGCGGATAGAGGACGCGTCCCGACAACGCCAGCGCGTCGGGTTGACCGAGGAAGGCCGCGGCCCGCGCCTCGTCCACGCCTGCCGCCGCGAGGCACGCGGGAACCGAGTCCGCACAAGGGAGCGTCGTCCGCGGGATGATGGATTCGGTCAACCAGGGGAGGCTGCCGAGAAAAAGAAAGATGAAAGAGGAAAGAAGAAAGAAAACGAGGGAAGGATGACGTGCGGCGGGTGACGGGTCTACCTGTGTGCCTGTATGCCTGTCCGCCTCTCCGGACGCGCCGAAAACAAGAGCGGCGAGTGAAAAGAATTCCGCCGCGCCGAGGGCGAAATAGAAATAGCCGACCCAGTCCGCGGGGAAGATGTATCGCCAGCCCGAGTAGCGCGCCAAACTGGTGGAGAGCGCGTAGCAGACGAAGAACACGAGCGGAAGCAATCCCGCCCAACGCAGGCGCTTCCACGCGGCGGCGATTCCCAGCGAGATGACCGCCAGATAGACGAGGAAGAGCAGCGCGTTTGCCGTCGAAGGATGCCCGTCCCATTCGTACCAGTAGGGATGGATCGGCGCGGAGAGTCCGTCGTAGCGGGCGAAGATGGGCAGGACGAGGAGCGTGTCTATGGAATTGGCGAGGAATTGATTCGTCACAAATCCTGCCACGTACGCGGGACGATGCAGGATGGTGTCCACGACGAAGCGGCTGGCTTCCTCTGGCGATTGCCCCGCGAACTGGTCGAGGTTGGAGGAGGGCGTCCCGCCGCCATACATGCTGGCGACGTTTTTGACCTGCGTGGGATCGTCCAGCGAGAGTTGTCCCGCCACGAAGTAGTTGCGCGCCAGCCACGGCGAAACGGCCAGGACGAGTCCCGCCGCGAAGAGGGCAGATTGCGCGAACCAGGTCTTCCACTTCGGCCAGAAGATGGGGAACGCGAGCAGTAAAACGCCGGGCGCGAGAAAGGCGGATTGCGTCCGCAGGAGGAGGAGCAGTCCCAGCGCGCCGCCCGAGACGAATGCCAGCAACGATCCGTCCCGTCTCTCGCGGAACCAGCGCAGGACGAGGAGCAGGAACGCCGTCAACGCGAGGGTCGTGACGAAGTCGGAGAGCAGCATCTTGGTGTTGCTCACGCGCACATCCGAGGCGACCAGCAGGCTGTTCCACTCGCGAAGGATGGCGAGTAGGGCGACGGTCACGCCCGCGGCGCGGCTGTGGAGTCGCTTCCCGAGGAGGTACAGCGCGACGGGAAAGAGCGCCAACAGCAGAGTCTGTCCGAAGATGAGGCGGGCATAGTCCTGTCCGAGCAGGGCATGAAGCGCGGCGAGAAAAACGATGAACAGCGGCCGCGTGGGGATGTGCTGGACGAATCCGAATCCCATCAACAGACTTTGCGCGCTGGTGTCGTAGTAGGCCGCGTCCGAGGCGGGGAAGGGTTGGAGGTACGGCGGCGTGATCGGCGCGTAGAAACTGTTGCGCAGTGAAGTCAGCGGGACGGAGAGCCAGAGGACGAGGGCGAGGAGATAGAGGGCGGAAGGCAGAAGGCGGAAAGCGGAAGGAGGGCGGAAAGCGGAAGACAGAGGGCGGGAGGCGGAAGGCAGGAGGCAAAGGGCGGAAAATAGAAGAGCGAGGAGAAGTTGCCAGCCGAGGATCGGGACGCCAGGCTCGCCCCAGTAACTTGGGTCTTGCGTGACTCCCAGACCCGTCCACGCGATGAACAGCCACAGGATGATGAAGAGGACGAGGACGAATCCCGCGCCGACGAGGAGCGCGCGCCGCGTCCACATGGACTTC
>Ga0116166_1000576_pt1 | contig 35170 bp, 34 predicted proteins | sample AD_JPNMR2_MetaG_FD_89884 | JGI IMG/M metagenome (GOLD analysis project Ga0116166, IMG submission 89884) | Active sludge microbial communities of municipal wastewater-treating anaerobic digesters from Japan - AD_JPNMR2_MetaG | ecosystem: Engineered > Bioreactor > Anaerobic > Digestate | place...
TTAACAAATGGAACACTGATGACACGAATGCTACGAATGACCACGGATAAAATCAGTGTAAATCCGTTCAATCCGCGTTATCCGTGTGCCATTAACAAATGGAACACTGATGACACAAATGCTACGGATGACCACGGATAAAATTAGTGTAAATCTATTCAATCCGCATTATCCGTGTGCCATTTAAAAAAGAATTCCCGAAATAGTCCTTAAACCAGAAACTTTAAGTTTTTTTGTTAGATAATAGTAAAATTTCTTTTTTCGTTTATATTTGTAAAAAAAACAATTGGCCTATGGACTTTCAGGATTATGTATCGGTCGATTGTGTGATATTCGGCTACGATTTTGAACGTCTTAAAGTTTTATTACTCGAACGGGTAATGCTCGATCAAGCAACGCATCAAGTAATCTTTGCCGATAAAATATTGCCTGGTAGTCACGTACTAAACAACGATAATATTGAGGCAGCTGCACGTCGAGTATTGGTGGAATTTACAGGTATAGAGGATATTTCCCTGCATCAGTTTAAAACTTTTGGCGACCTCGATCGACTTAATCGTCAGGAACGTGATATCCTGTGGCTAAAAAATATCCACCAGGATCCCAATCAACGGGTGCTTACTGTTGGCTTTTATTCGTTGATCGATGCCAACAAATACAAGCTAAGCGTTACCAAACAGCAATCGCATCCCGAAATGTTTAAACGCAACCCTGCCTGGTACGATATCGATGCTATCCCCGAAGAGATGGCCTACGATCACAAGCAGATTTTATTTGAAGCATTGGCATACTTACGCGAAGGGGTAAAATACAATCCTCTGGTCTTTGAGCTACTCCCCGAAAAATTTACGTTGGGGCTATTACAAAAAATATACGAAACCATTTTAAACACGACTTTCGACAAGCGAAATTTTCGGCGCAAGCTACTTAAAATGCCCTTTATTGTCCCGCTTGAAGAGAAACAACAGAAAGTTGCCCACAAACCAGCTCAGCTTTATCGTTTCGATTGGAAGCTATATCAGCAGGTCAAGCGCAACAACCACGATATCATGCTATAGGAATGAAATAGTATTTGTTAAGCCATCGAGTCAAAACTCTTCCATTCCTTCAGTTCTTTTTCCAGCATCGAACGTGTAATGGGCACAACGCCAACTTTTTCACAAACCAATCCTCCTGCCAGATTAGCCAGTGCAGCCGCCTGATAGGGGGTCATGCCGGCGGCCATACACAGCGCTGCAACGCTAACCACGGTATCCCCAGCACCCGATACATCGGCTATATCTCGCACATGCGCTGGAATAGTATGATATTGCTGCGAATTTATCAGCATAACTCCTCGTTCCGATAGCGTCAGCAGTAAATACTGAATATCCTGCTGCTCAAGGAAACGAATGGCAACCTTACGTATTCCTTCAGTGTCGTCCTTGCTAAGGTCAACCTGTAAACCTTCGCAAAACTCTTTAAAGTTGGGTTTAAAAAGCGTAACCCCCCTATATGCCATAAAATTACGACGCTTTGGATCCACAAGCAAGGGAATATGCTTTTGTCGTCCGTAATCGATAATCACGCGAATAATGGAGGGCGTAAGAGCACCCTTATCATAATCCTGAAAAACAATCGCATCAAAATTATTGCTACGACAGAGCTTCTGCACATGTTCCAGGAATTGCTGTTCTAATTGATCCCTGATGGGTTGGCTGGTCTCCTCGTCAATTCGCAAAAGCTGCTGTTTTCCTCCAATGATACGCGTTTTGATGGTAGTTGGACGACCTTCGGCTACATAAATGCCTTCGTCATTAAGTCGACTATCTAACAAGAGATTTTTAAAAATCCGATAACCGTTATCATTACCAACTATGCCACACAATATAGGTACTGCCCCCAACGACAAAAGATTTAAGGCTACATTGGCTGCCCCGCCTAACCTATCTTCCCTTTTTACAACCGACACAATGGGAACAGGTGCTTCGGGCGAGATACGATCGACCTTACCCCATATGTACGAGTCTATCATTACATCACCAATGACCAAAATCTTTTTCCCGCTAATGCTTGCAAAAAAGTTTTCTATGACCGATTGTTCCAATGTATAAAATGTTTAAAGTTATCTAAAAATATTCCACTCTCCTTGAGCTATTTCCTGTACTTTACCTCCCACCCTAATCTGGTAGGATTGGCCATCAAATATAGCCTGAATTTTTATTTCCGACGTACGATCGATTTCGTATCCCTGTCCCAGCGTAATCATCAATTTTGAATGTTGTTGAGGGTGAAATTTAAGCAAATATGCTGCCAGACAACCAGCAGCGCTTCCTGTAGCCGGATCTTCGGGAATTCCCAGTTCAGGCACAAAAACACGCATGGCCACTTGCTGATGCGCTTCGTACCCCTCCTGGCAAAATACTGCTATACCCCTGGCCATGGTTGAACGGGCAAAACGTTCGTATACATCCTTCTGAATATAAACTTTACGAACCCATTCAAGCGAAGTAAGCGGAACAAGTAAAAAGGGGAGTCCCGTCGATACTTCAACAATAGGCCAATCAGTCATGATGGCATTTGAACTTATCCCCAACACATTCGCCAGTATCTCCGGTGAAAAATAATTGCCAAATACAGGTTGCTGTTGCATCATCCAATACTCATTATCCAAAAAGGAAACAGGTATCTGTCCAATCGACAAATTTAATAAGACGTCTTCAGTTGAGATAGATTCGAGATATCTGTGCAAAATATAGGCTGTACCAAGGGTAGGATGACCTGCGAAGGGTATTTCATGTGTCGGGGTAAAAATGCGAACAGGATAGCCACCATCAACCCTCTGCGATGAAGTAATAAAAGTGGTTTCAGAAAAATTCAGTTCACGAGCAATTTTTTGCATTTCCTGCGACGACAACACGCCAAAATCGAAAAAAACGCCCAGCGGATTGCCCGAATAGGGGGTATTTGCAAATACATCAAGGATAAAATATTTAAGCTTTGAAACCAGCATAATAGCTATTGACTTACAAAAAGATAGGTGATGGTACCTTTCTGGGGATCGGGGGTATTGCTACTGGAACTAAATAACGAACGTTGCGCTGCATCCTCAGCAGCTTCTATCAGACAGGGGTCGGGGTCGCTTTGGACTTTATCAACTTTTGCGTCCACAACCCTTCCGCTACGATCGACCCAGATGTTTACCACTACCTTACCCAGCGAAGGACACTTATAAACCGGCACGTACAGATCCACCGCATTTCGATGAGGTAAGTTGTAGTAAATATTGGTTGGCCCTTTATATACCGCCAGCTTGCCTTCAGGTTTTACGGTTTTTTCAGCAGGAACAGCTGCCCCCTCCTGCGTGGTGGTATAATTCAAATCGCGTGTTTTATCCAGGTTTTCCTGTATGCCCTGAATTTGTTTTTTGGCCTCCTCAATTTCTTTTTGCGTTTCCTGTAAATCTTTTTCCCCAGCCGCTATTCGATCATCCGAAACGTTAACTCCGATATTTTTGCGCTGCTGAGCAGCCAGGTAAGCATCGAGTCGGGCATTCATCTCTTCGAGCTGACGACGTAGTTCCTCTTTCTTCCGTATAGCCTCTTCCTGTTCCTGTCGTATGCTTTCAGGCGTTTCGACTTTTACCTGGATCTCCTGCGTATAAAAAGCTGAAATTTTAGCCACATATATGATAATTCCCACGAGCAAATGCAGGATAAGCGTACCCAGAAATGCCGTTAGCTTACTAATTTGGCGGATATTTTGCTTTGCAGTCACAATCATTACCACATATACATTATCTGAAGTAGCATACAAAGTTAGTGTTTAAGCGAATATGTTGGGTGGTTTCTTCCAATTTCGTTAAAGTAATCTTCGAAGTAATTCAGTGTAGTAGCCATGACCCTGTCGTAACCCCGATATATTTCCTTAAGCATATTGCGAACATATAAATCGGGCGGCAGGCCTATGCCATCGGGGTATCGGCCATCAGCATTGCGAAGCAGTTGACCGGTAGTATCGTACAAAACCTGGGGACAGGTACGGAACTCCCAACCGTTGGGGGCTATACGCTGTACCACAGTAGATAACGCACCAGCAGTGGTGTCGCCTACTATCAGCGTATGGGGGCGAGCTCGCATGGCCAATACAAAATGCTCGGCCGAACTGGCTGTATGTCGGTTAACCAATACAACCAAGGGCTTTTGACCTAAATTTACCCCCTCGGGACGAATGATATGCGAAATAAACGAAGTAAAATCGTTATGGCTACGACCATTTCGAATTTTCGAAAGGATGAAAATTCTCTTCTGGTCGGCGTACCTATTGGCTACAGCCGTTAACACCTCCGAGGAACCTCCACCATTAAAACGTAAATCTATTATCAAACCTGCACAATGGGCAAAAGCCATATTTGCCCGATCGATAAAATCCGTAGAAAAACTTTCACGGTCGAACCCAGAAATGTAAAGGTATCCTATATATTTTGGTACCGTTTTTAGGTTGATAATACCATAAAAGCAATTGCCCGAATCAACATAACTCGACAGATAACGACTTTTGATTACGTCAAAAAGCATAGATATTTCTGAGGCATTTTCATAGTACTTACTATCGGGGAAAATGGTGGGTATAGGTACCGAATAAAATCTTTTGTAACCATTGGCAATCAACTGCACATGCCCATCATTCAACTGACGCAGTAATCCACAAAGGACATTGTACAACGTATCGGAATTTGCCTCGGGGGTAAGGCGAGCGCGAAAAACCCTACGACATGAATCCCAGTTAATCCCTTTGGCCCCAAAGGCCCCATAAGTTTGATCGTATTCCTCCCATACGGCATCAAATACACCAGTTGGACTGCTGGAATAAGGTTCCTGTAACCATTCTTCGGTACAACCCCACCAGATGAAACTCATAAAAAACAGTAATTTAATCCCTCTCATGCGTTTACCAGGCATATTGCAGTCCTAATTGATAGCTTGTTAGCAAAGATTTAAGCAATCGCGGTGTTTCCAAACGACGATATGCCAGTTGATATCCCACTTGCAGCGCAAAAACTGGGCTGAATTGATAGCTTATTCGCTGATGGAAAGAAAAAGCAAAATGGTTCCATGGACTATGCAGCCAGGCATGTCGTCTAAGATAATTGAAGTAATAGGAAAAATCCCTTTCCTCCCCCACGTAACCATCGACAGTAGCATAGGAATTTCGAATATCCATCGAAAGCAATTGCCAATTCACACCAAGTTGGTAAGTTAAATTTTTTGCCACCAATATATGCCCCTGAATCGCAGTACCTATGGCAACCGAAAACAATTCAAGCATAGGCAGATTGGGGCAGTTGACCACGTCTATCTCCTCGAAATAACCCACATACCACTCCTGCGAAGCAAAGGGAAAGCGAACCCTATAATAACCATTCAGGCTCTGCTGTACCCAATACGTTTGTTTTTTAATAAAAGACGCCGTTGTCGGCCATAAATAATATCCACGGCCATTGTCATAGCTTTCTAACAAAATGCTTTCTTCGAGTTTTAAATGAGGTGGATATCGCAATAATGAACCATAACTTAAGGATAAAGTGTAAAATTTAGAATTCCGGTGGATAGTATACAGTGCCGTTACCGACAAATTTTTCCCCTCATAACGGTAAGGCGAATGAATGGCATCGATAGAACCGTAGTAGGTGTAGGCAGGCAATACGCTAAGGGTGTTCCTCGCCAATTTATCCTCCTGCCCATCCACGATTATTCCCGATAGACAAAAGGTAACGACGACGAAAAACGCACGAAAAGAATTGTAGCCCATCTACCCCATAAATTAATTTCGATAAATTTAGACATATTCCCTCGATTTTTCCTGTACCTACCAATTAAAAAGCCGTGATATCACATCACGGCCTCCCTACAAGTTAGTGCTTAGTTAATAATTAGTTTAGTTGGTAGTGTAGTGAATAGTTGCTTAGTTGATTAGTACTTAATTTCGGCACGAAAGGTAATAATACTTTTTAAATTTCCAAAAAAATGTTAAAGCAAATCTTATTTTTTTGTGATTTTTTTTGAAAGAAGAGCTGTTACATTACCATGCCAATGACGCAAAACGACATAGTAGTCAGAAGTTGCATAAATAACAAAGGCTGCCTTTGTAGACAGCCTTTGTTGTAAAATATTTTTCCATCAATCTTTCTGTTCGATGCGCATTTTGTAGAACGAACGCCATACAAAATAAAGCGCGATAAGCAAGAATATTCCGCCGATATATGGTGCAGCTGGACGGAAGGCAGCCGATATAGCTATTTCCATAGCCAACAGACCAAACAGGGTGGTAAACTTAATGATGGGGTTCATAGCCACCGATGAGGTATCTTTAAAAGGATCGCCCACGGTATCCCCTACAACTGTTGCGGCATGCAGTTCGGTTCCTTTAGCTTTCAGGTCGACTTCTACCACTTTCTTGGCATTGTCCCAACAGCCACCCGCATTGGCCATGAAAACAGCCTGGAACAAACCAAATACGGCAATAGCAATCAGATAGCTTACAAAGAACGAGGCAGCAGCGAAAGCAAGGGTAGGCTCACTGCTGGCAGCTTCGTGACCCGAAATGAAAGCAAATGCCAGCGCAAATGAGAATACTGCAATAAAAATGTTGAACATACCTTTCTGAGCATACTGCGTACATATCTTAACCACCTCTTTCGATTTTTCGACCGAAGCTTTTTTCTCAGCTCCTGGATCAAGGTTAATGTTACGCTTGATGTAAGCCACTGCACGATATGCTCCTACTGTTACGGCCTGCGTAGAAGCACCGGTGAACCAGTAAATAACAGCACCACCACTAATAAAACCAAGGATTGTCCAGGGATTTAAAACATTCAGGATAGCTTCTGGCTGAACACCCAGGACATTGCGAATAACCAGAATTAACGAGAATATCATGGTAGTGGCGCCTACTACAGCCGTACCAATGAGCACGGGCTTAGCAGTAGCCTTAAAGGTATTACCTGCGCCATCGTTAGCTTCAAGGTAATGCTTTGCCTTTTCAAAGTCGGGTTTGAAACCAAAATCTTTTTCAATTTCCTTATCTACGTTAGGAATGCTTTCGATGAGTGAAAGCTCGTACACCGACTGTGCATTGTCGGTTACCGGGCCATAGCTGTCGACAGCAATCGTTACAGGACCCATCCCCAACAAACCGAAGGCCACCAACCCAAAGGCAAAAATAGAAGGATACATCATAAATTCACCCAGTCCAAAAGTACTGGTCAGATAGGCAATAAACATAAGGACCACAAATACAAGTCCCATCCAGAAACCACTAAAATTACCCGATACAAAGCCGGAAAGGATAGTTAAAGAAGCACCACCCTCACGTCCCGAGTTAACCACTTCCTGTACGTGACCCGATTTGGGACTGGTAAATATTTTGGTAAACTCAGGAATAAGCGCACCTCCAATGGTTCCACACGAAATGATGATGGAAAAAAGAATCCAGAGATGAGGATTAACAGCTCCTACATTGCTGTTAGGACCAATCATGAAATAGCTTGCAATGAATGTGACCACAATCGAAAGCAGTGAGGTAAGCCAAACCAGATTGGTCAGTGGCTGTTCAAAGTCGAGATCATCTTTTTTGGCATAAAGGGCATTGCTCAAACCACGGTTGATGTAGAAAGCTACAACCGAGGTAATGATCATTAATATACGCATAACGAAGATCCAGGTAAGGAAGGTAGCCTGCCACTCGGGGTTGGGCATAAACGAACCATTCATGATGGTTCCCACAGCCAACACGATGAAAGAGATAAGAGCAACACCGGTAACCCCATAGGTTTCAAAACCATCGGCGGTGGGTCCTACGCTATCACCAGCGTTGTCACCTGTACAGTCGGCGATAACACCAGGGTTACGAGGATCATCCTCCCCAATCTTGAAAACAACTTTCATCAGGTCGGAACCGATATCAGCAATTTTCGTAAAAATACCCCCTGCAATACGCAAGGCCGAAGCTCCTAACGATTCACCAATGGCAAAACCAACAAAACAAGCTCCTGCAATATGGCGGGGAACAAAAAGCAAAATGATGAGCATCATGATAAGTTCAACGCTTATAAGAAGCACCCCGATACTCATCCCTGCATTCAGCGGAATGTTGAGTAACTTAAGCGGTTTACGCTCAAGGGAAGCAAAGGCCATTCGGCTGTTGGCCAAGGTATTCATACGAATACCAAACCAAGCCACCCCATACGAACCAAGAATACCTATAACCGTCCACAAGAGAATAATGGTAACTTCCCCAGCACTGGTATGCTGCAATACCCCAAAATAAAAGGCAACGCACGCAGCAATAAAGAGGAAAAGTATAATCAGAAACTTCCCTTGTTGAATCAGATAAGTTTTACAGGTTTCGAAAATGACCTTCGAAACATCGAGCATGGATTGATGTGCCTTCAGTTTCTTAACTTTTAAAAACTGATATAGCCCAAAAACCATCCCCAGTAAGCAAATAAGTAATCCCCATGTCAAAAGACCATTTTGAGAACCCGAAAGTTCAGGAATCTTCAAATCAGCCTCGCTTGCCATGGCCATGACAGGCAACGCAAGTGCCATTAACAATGACTTTACTCTTTTCATATGCTTCGATTTTGTAAATAAAAAGGCAAATTTATAAATCAAATCCGAATAAGTTTACACTTTAATTAACTTAGAATGACTCTAAATTAACAGATTGCTGATGGTGTTATTATCTTCAAGAAAAGTATGCCAAATTGTGGAAAAAAATGCGGGAAAAGATTAGCTTTGAGGCTAAAATATAAATGTATGCAAGGAAAAATAGTAGTTATCGGCAGTACCAATATTGATATAACCATTCGTTTATCGCGCTTACCCGAAAAAGGCGAAACCATCAAGGGTGGGGATTATTACCAGGCCTTTGGAGGCAAAGGGGCCAACCAGGCTGTCGCTGCAGCTCGCTGCGGAGGTCAGGTATCTTTTATTACCTGTTTAGGTAATGACCACTACACTACCCTATTAATCGAAAGTTTTATAAATCACAACATTCAAACGCAATATGTCTTTGTTGAGGAAACCAGCTTTACGGGTACGGCAGTAATTATGACCGATAAATCGGGCGAGAATTATATTGGCGTTGCTGGCGGCGCCAACGAATACCTTACGCCCGAGAAAATTGAAAAAGCACACCCTGCTATTGCTGATGCCGACATCGTTTTACTTCAGTTCGAAATCCCAGATAGTACTGTACACTATGTACTCGATACCTGTAATCGACTGGGAAAGAAAGTCATCTTTAATATGGCTCCTGCCAACAGCATGGAAGACCAGTACTTCAGTATGATTCATATGGCTGTAGTCAATGAAAAAGAAGCTGAAATTATTGCTGGTGTTAAAATTCATGCATTGGCCGACGTGGAAAAAGCTGCCCAAATTTTCCTAAAAAAAGGCACCCACTACGTGGTCATTACTCTGGGCGAAAAAGGTGTATATGTGGCTGGACCTAACGAAAGCTTTTTTATTGAAGGGATAAAAGTTAATGCCGTTGACACCACAGGGGCTGGAGATGTCTTTTGTGGTGCGTTAGCCGTTGCCTGCACTGAAGGCATGCCCATCAGAAAAGCTATTCAATTTGCTAATGCAGCTGCTGCGCTATCGGTAACCCGTCTTGGTGCTCAACCATCGGCTCCGCGAAAAGAAGAAGTACTCCAATTACTCGCTCAGCAGGGTTAATAATTTTCCGTATCGCTGCCTATTTTTTTGTAGATTTGCGAAAATTTCGCATAATGACCGATATTTTTATCCACCCAACCGCCATCATTGATGAAGGTTGCCGCATTGGCGAAGGAACCACCATCTGGCACTTTTCCCATTTAATGCCCTGCCAGGTGGGTAAAAATTGTGTAATTGGTCAAAATGTGTTTATTGGAAAAGATGTAATCATTGGCAATCGTGTAAAAATTCAGAACAACGTTTCGGTGTATACCGGTGTTACCTGCGAGGATGATGTTTTTCTTGGTCCCTCCATGGTTTTTACCAATGTAATAAATCCGCGTAGCGCTATTGAACGTAAGCACGAATTTAAACCAACGCTTGTAAAAAAAGGAGCCACCATTGGAGCCAATGCTACCATCCTGTGCGGAATTGTTATTGGCGAATATGCTTTTATAGGCGCAGGAGCTGTAGTCACCCGTGACGTTCAACCTTACGCCCTGGTGGTAGGAAATCCTGCCCGCCAAACGGGTTGGGTAAGCGAATGCGGAGTCAAACTGAATTTCAACAACGAGGGCATAGCTGTATGTCCCCAATGCAAAGAAAAATACCAACTCGATTTTAAAACACAAGTTGTAATAAAAGTTTCAAATCATGAATAAAAAAGCCCTTATAACCGGCATCACAGGTCAGGATGGATCATATTTAGCCGAGCTACTGCTTGCAAAAGGGTACGAGGTACATGGCATGATCCGTCGGTCTTCTTCCTTCAATACAGGCCGAATCGATCACCTGTACCAGGATCGACACAATAAGGATGTGCGGCTTTTCCTGCATTATGGCGACATGACCGATTCAAGCAACCTAAACCGTTTGCTCGAAAAAATACAGCCTGATGAAATATATAATCTGGCCGCTCAAAGTCATGTAAAAGTTTCGTTCGATGTACCCGAATATACCGCCGAGGTTGATGCACTGGGAACGCTCCGTTTTCTGGATGCAATAAAAGAAACAGGGATACCCACGCGTTTTTATCAGGCCTCTACCAGCGAATTGTATGGAAAGGTACAGGCTGTTCCACAAAACGAAACTACCCCGTTCTACCCTCGTAGCCCCTATGCGGTAGCAAAGCTTTACGGATATTGGATCATTGTTAATTATCGCGAAGCTTATAACATCTTTGCCTGCAATGGTATTTTATTCAATCACGAATCGCCACGCCGAGGCGAAACATTTGTAACCCGCAAAATTACCATGGCAGCAGCCCGCATAAAAGCAGGATTACAGGATGTACTATATCTGGGAAATCTCGACGCCAAACGCGACTGGGGTTATGCCCCCGAATATGTCGAAGGGATGTGGAGAATTCTCCAGCACCCTACCCCCGAAGACTTTGTGCTGGCTACCAATGAAACCCATTCCGTGCGCGAATTTGCTGAACTGGCCTTTAAAGAGCTCGGTATCGACATCGAATGGAAAGGTAAAGGCGTTGAGGAAGTAGGCGTTTGCTCCAAAACCGGCAAAACCATCATTAAAATTGACCCTGCTTATTTCAGACCCACTGAAGTAGATTTACTGGTTGGCGACTATTCCAAAGCCAAAAAATTGCTGGGTTGGGAACCAAAAACAACCTTCAAAGAACTGGTAAAAATTATGGTACAGGCCGACTGGGAACGTGTACAAAAAATGAACAGATGATGGAAAAAGAGGCAATAATATATGTTGCAGGACACAGAGGATTAGTAGGGAGTGCTATTGTACGTAAACTTTCTGAAAAGGGCTATAAGCGTATCATAGGCCGTTCGCATGCCGAACTCGATCTTACCGATGCGCGAGCTACCCTTGCTTTTTTTGAAGCAGAACGCCCCGAATACGTGTTCCTGGCTGCTGCCCGCGTTGGAGGCATCCTCGCCAATAATACCTATCGCGCCCAATTTATTTACGAAAACCTCCAGATTCAAAACAATGTCATTCATGCAGCCTATCTTACCGGCGTAAAAAAACTTCTCTTTCTGGGCAGCTCCTGCATTTATCCTAAAAATGCCCCTCAACCCCTTCGGGAGGATTATTTGCTCACCTCGGAGCTCGAGTATACCAACGAACCCTATGCAATTGCAAAAATAGCCGGCATAAAAATGGTTGAATCGTACAACCTTCAATATGGCACTAATTTTCTGGCTGTAATGCCTACCAACCTGTATGGACCCAACGATAATTACGACCTTGAAAAATCGCATGTGCTGCCAGCGTTGATTCGCAAAATGCACCTGGCACGTGCGCTGCACGAAGATAACTGGCAGCTTATCCGAGCCGATTTACGGGCACTCCCCATTGAATCGATTAATGGCGATGCCTCTGAAGAAAGCATTCTACAAATCCTGAAAAAATACGGAATTGAAAAATCGTCGAATACGGTAAGTGTTACCCTGTGGGGAAGCGGTAAACCTCGCCGCGAATTTCTGCATTCCGACGACATGGCCGATGCCTGTGTGTTTATTATGCAACACATCAATTTTTCCGACCTGATAGCACACTTACCCTCGTCCGAAATTCGCAATACCCACATTAACATAGGTACAGGTATTGACCTTACTATTGCTGAACTGGCTGAAATGGTGCGTGAAATTGTCGGTTTTTCAGGTATGATACGTTGGGATACCTCCAAACCCGATGGTACCTTTCAAAAACTTCTTGATGTAAATAAGCTGTCGCGTCTGGGCTGGAGGTATTCAATATCCTTACGCGAGGGCATTCAAAAAGTGTATGAAGGATATGTGAACTCGATCTCTAATGAAGGCTCTGGTGCATAAAAAATATTTTATTACCTTGCATATAAAAAATCCACTCCATGCGCATCTCACGACTTAAACTCACAAATTGGAAAAATTTTCCACAGGTAGATGTGGCATTGGAATATCGCGTTTTTATTGTGGGACCGAATGCTTCTGGTAAGAGCAATTTGCTGGACGCTATTCGTTTTTTACGCGACATAGTACGACAGGGGGGTGGCCTGCAGGAGGCTGTTTTTGGACTGCGCGATGGCGTATCTAAAATCCGGTGTGTGGCAGCCCGCAAAAATTCAGACATTTCTATCGGTGTTGTCATCAACAATGAAAAAAATATACCCGAATGGGAATATGAATTAACATTCAACCAAACAGGAGGAGGCATCTCCGACCTACGCGCTGTTGTAAAAAAAGAGTTTTTAAAAAATTTAATAGACGAAAAAATCTATATCGATCGTCAAACAAACCATGAATTGTCAGATTATCAGGCTGGCTTTACCTATATCGAACAGGCTTCTATTAACGAACAGTTCAGATCTTTTGTAGAATTTCTCAGCGAAATCTCATATTTGCATCTTATTCCACAGCTTGTTAGGGATCCAAAATCGTTTCTTAAAACCACCAAAGGTGAAGACTATTTCGGACGTGATTTTTTGGAACGCATTCAAAAAATGAACAAAAAAACACGCGAAGCTTATCTTCGACGTATTACCAATGGGCTTAAAAGGGCTATCCCTAACTTAATGGATTTACAATTTGTTACAGATGACATGGGCGTCCCACATTTCGAGGCCACCTTTTCCCAATGGCGCGGAAAAAGATTAAAACATACTGAACGTCAGTTTTCCGACGGAACTTTGCGTTTAATTGGTTTGTTGTGGTCACTTCAGGATGGCGCCAAACCTATACTTCTGGAAGAACCCGAACTGTCGCTTCATGCCTCTATTGTATCGTCGTTGCCCGATATTATTTATCAACTTCAGAACAAAAAGTCCAGCAAACGTCAGGTCATCTTAACCACACACAGTTACGATCTTTTAAACAACAAAAGCATCAACCCCGAAGAAATCCTACTGGTAGAAACGCTATCAGAAGGAAGCCGGGTACTTGAAGGCGCTAAAATAAAAGAAATCAAAAATTATTTACAATTTGGTTTACCAGTAGGTGAACTACTGGTTACTAAGACAAAACCCAACGATATTCTACTCGACATTTAGTTCGATTAATGTTGCCCACAACGGCTATGTATACATCCATAATTGTTGAGGATATATTACAGGAACTTATTATTAGAAAACTGATGGAACATTACGGCTGCAATGTTGCAGCTAAATTTTATTGCTCTGGCGGTAAAGGCAAAATTCTTAACAAATTAGACAATTATCGTCGGGCTGCACAAAATAGTCCATTCATTGTATGTATCGACCTGGATAACAGCCCTTGTGCGCCCAACTTAATTCAACAATACTCAATGCAAGGGCCTAACGCTAATTTTTTGTTACGCATAATGGTTCGGGAAGTTGAAGCATGGATATTAGCCGACAGAACTAATAGTGCAAGGTTGTTAGGTGTTGCAGCAGCCAATATTCCTCATAATACCGAAGAGATTGAAGACCCAAAAGAATTCCTTGTTAATCTTGCCAAACAGGGAAACAAAAAAACAGTAAAAGATTTAATTCCCATAGGTTGCGGCAAGGTAGGCCCTGGATACAATACCATTTTAGGAAAATTTATCAATAACACCTGGAATCCGGATCAAGCACGTCAACATAATCATAGCCTCGACCGAGCAATAGAACGTATAAAAGAGTTCTTCAATATAAATTGATTAACAGAAGAAAATTACATGCCTTAAGTTTAGTACACAACCATTTTGAAATAAAAAAAGAACAGCCCTATGGGCTGCCCTACAACAAGAAAAGGAGGAATATGAAAAAGCTCAGGAGATAAATTACGATTTTAGTCGGCGGCTTACTTCGTCCCAATTGATAACATTCCAGAAAGCTGAAATATATTCGGGACGACGATTCTGGTACTTCAGATAATAAGCATGTTCCCACACATCGATACCGAGGATGGGTTTACCTTTTTCTTCTACCACATCCATTAGCGGATTGTCCTGGTTGGGTGTTGAAGTAACAGCCAGCGAACCATCGGCTTTGACAATAAGCCATGCCCATCCACTTCCAAAACGAGTGGCTGCTGCATTGGAAAAAATTTCCTTAAACTTATCGAAAGAACCAAAATAACGATTAATTGCATCGGCCAGATCACCCTGCGGTTGCCCACCCCCATTGGGTTTCATTATTTTCCAGAAGAGGTTGTGATTGTAATATCCCCCGCCGTTGTTTCGAACAGCTACAGGATATTTCGACACCTCGCGCAAAATGTCTTCAATGTTCGTGGGTGAATTGGGGATATTGGCCAATGCATTGTTTAAGTTGGTTGTGTAAGCTCCATGATGCTTGGTGTGATGAATCTCCATCGTTTGCGCATCAATGTAAGGCTCTAAAGCATTGTAGCTATAATCTAAATTTGGTAATTCGAATGCCATAGTCGTAAATTTTTAAAGTTTCTAATTCAATGACAAAATTATTTTATATTTAGATTAATTCCAAATAAAAACAGGAAAAAAAGATTTTTTTATTTGTTTTATCATATAACCATCACAAGAGGATTTTGTTGAGAGGAAAATAAAAATTTTAAAGTGAAGGATTGTTATTAAGACTGTAAGTTAACACGCTTTCATTACATTTTTATCGTCTGTTTCTTTTCATATTGTTACTTATCAGGTATCTGTTGCTATCAATAGCACACGGACCAAGCGTATTAGACGGATTCACCCTGATTTTAAACGTGGTTATCCGAAATATTTAAAATCTACCGTTTTTTTAATTAAACTGTAGCCTGAAAATATCCATTATGCCTCCTTTGGGATAAGAAAGGCAGCGACGAGGGGAAGTGTTATCGAATACTATGTCGCTTAAAAAATTATAGAGCCGCACGATGGCGGCTCCTTGGGAAGTTTTATTTTTTTACAAGACGTGTGCGATAGAGCGAGCCATTGATATCCTCAACCATTACCATATAGGTACCGCTGGCAAGATTGCTGATATCGTAGGTCGTTGCTGAATTTTTCAAACGAGCAACGAGTTGACCGCTGATCGAATAAATTTCAACCTGCTTAATTGGCTGTGCCATACTAATAGAAATGAATTTTCCAGCAGGATTTGGGAAAATATTTACCTGCGATAATTGTGGAGCATTGACGCTATTACCGCTTGCTTTCGACAAATTAAAAGCCTCATCGATAAAGGCAATCAGGTTATCATCAGGCAGGTTATTGGTATTACTGTAAAAGATTTTACCACCGTCATGGGTTATCTCAACTTTCTGACCCGGCAGGATGGTTTTCCCCAGGACAAGTGCCAGCTTATTGCTCTGTCCCGTTACGATAGCGAGCTTTTGTACAGGTACATCCGTTCCATCGGCCGTAACGGTGAAGGAAGCCGGATCGAAGTTACTGCCGGCGTCGATGCTGGCTATAGTCTGGATGATAATGCTATCGCCTGTTGGCACCACGGTAGCTCCCGCAATAGGCGACTCAATAAGCGACATATCGTCGATGTAATACTGCCCTGCTTCGAAAGCACTGATGGTTACCCTTAGCTCATCCTGATCGGGGTTATAGCATACCAGGGCAACGCGTGTCCAGTCAGTGCCGATTTTAAACGTACCTTGGGTAAGCTCAGCATAGTTATTATAGGTACCAATAGCAGCACGTAGCTGAAATCCACTGGTACTCCGCGCATAAAAGGTAGCCCGGTAGTAGGTAGCCTGCGATACAGGGATATGTTCGTAAACCGCCTGAATGTCCCAGAAGTTGCCGGTATATTTCTCAATAACGTTAATAAATAAGCACTTGCTACCAGAATGAGCAACCGAATCTATCACCGTAAATTCAGCGCTACCACTTGAAGCTCCCAGAAACCAGGGATTAGCGCTTGTTGCCCCAGCATCTGCCTCTTCCAGTCCACCATTGGGAGTTAGTGCCGGTTGGCTATTGGCCACAGCCAAAAGCAAGAATAAACCGGCTACCAGATTCAACAGTTTTGATGTCTGCAATTTTGCCAACACCCTACCATGAAAATTGTAGTTTTTTTTCATACGCTTCGTGTTTTGTGGTTAGACATATATCAGATATTACAGGGGAAAAGTACAAAACATCGAAGCACAAAAGGGCGAAAAAGATTGCTAGGAGGAGTAAAATCATGTCAAAAAATAACAGGATATAAAAGCTGAATCCCCCCTTGCCACCTGCACAAGGAGGGATTCAGCTTTTTGTTAAGTAAAATACTAATTGTCCTGTTCTTTTTTAGAGGTATCGATCTTACAAGGCAAATAAAGCGGACAGAATCCGACAAAAGCCGTAATGATTAGCACAATTGCCAGAATAATAGCAATAATCCCAATGGTTCCCGAGATTGTTCCGGTTAAATACAACGCAGCAAGCACAAAGGCCAACAGGATGCGTATGACCCGATCGGTTTTTCCTACATTTGTTTTCATACGAAAATAATTTTAAATTTTTTAAATGGTCGGATGAAACGCTCATTAATGAGCTTCAATTCACATAAGTAAGTGGACAGTTAATTCATGCTTGTTTGTGTTCACAGCAATGCTATCTCACTTCTAAAAAACATTTTAAGACAATGGACAAAACTTACTTTTTTGCCGATTCGTTGAGCAATACCTCATTGATGATTTTCACCAGTTCGGCCTTAGGCAAAGCACCCATGGTAGCCTGCGGCTTTCCATTGACCGGTATAAAAACCAAGGTTGGCAAACTCGATATACCCAGGTTCATGGCGAGTTCTCTTTCTTTTTCGGTATCAACTTTGTACACAATTATTTTTCCCGCATATTCCTTGGCAATTTCATCCATTACAGGCGCAAGCATTCGACAAGGGCCACACCAGTCTGCATAAAAGTCGATAATGGCCGGCTTATTTCCCTCGTATTTCCATTGTTTGTTTTTCTCGTAATCAAAAACCTGCGACTTAAAAGTGGCTTTGGTCAAATGTATAATGTTGCCTTTCGCCTCTGGCTTTGGATCTCCTGCATTGCAATTTACCAATAATACGGATATTGCTGCAAACGTAATAATCCAGAATTTTTTTGCTGTTTTCATGGTAATAAACTTATTTTAATAGAACAACGTTATTTAAAAAGTGTTTGATTCTTAGGTAAAATTTACTTGCTCAACAACCATCCCACTACACCACCCACAAGCATGCTCCCATAGGGATTACTGGTAATGGGACAGGTACCCGACTGACATCCTATGTAAAAATAATATAAATATCCCAACAATATTCCTCCCATAACAAATATTATGGGTTTCCAGAATTTCCAGCTTTTGGCGCGTGCGGCCAATTCTTGCCCGCTTATTTTCTTGTCAATCATTTATATATAAATATTTAAATATTTCGATACAAATTTAATCTTAATTTGTAGGAAAAATTGTTAATTATGTTAAAAAATCGGCTTTTATGATAATTATCAGAAAATGGGAAATCACTGGAAATCAAACATTGCGCTGATTTCCAAAAATCATTTACTTCTCTGCACTCCCAGGGGTTTTATAAATTGATTTAGCTTGGAAAGGTTTTTTCGTAGCAAGGTAAAAAATCCCCCAATTTGATGATGCTTAATGATACGATAATCTTCCTTCATTTTTCTCAATATATGATGGATGGACCGATTGCTTTTCCCACCCATTTTCATGCAGGTAATAACAATGGGGAGATAATAAAAAGCGGGAGGGGGATATCGACGCAACATTCGCAGCATATACTCATAATCCGCTGCAATTTGATATTGGGTATTGAATAAACCAATTTCGTCGATAACATTGCGCCTAAAAAAAAGCGTTGGATGAGCGGGCATCCAACCCTGTTTCAACAAATCGGGTGAAAAGGGTTGGCTTTGCCAGTAACGAATAATCTTTTGAGGATTAGCCCTGTCAACATAGTATAAATCGCCATACACGGCAATAATATTGGCATTAGCTGTAAACACAGAAGCTATTTGTTCGATCGTTGATGGAGAGAAAAAGGTATCGTCAGCATGCAGAAATCCCACAACATCACCGGTTGCACACATAAGACCTTTGTTCAGCGCATCGTACACCCCACTATCCTTCTCCGATATTGAAACACTAATATGCGTACGATAGCGACTAATGATTTCGAGGGTTCCGTCGGTCGACGCGCCATCGATAACAATATGTTCGATATTTTGGTACGTCTGCGAACGTAAGGATTGGAACGTTTCCTCAAGCGTTTGGTGATTGTTGTATGTAGCAGTAACAATGCTAATCTTCGGTGTATGCATGATATACAAAGGCTTACAATCGACTTTTGATTTTCTGAGCAGGATTGCCGGAATAAATGCAATATGACTCGAGGTTTTGTGTTGCCACCGACCCTACAGTAAGAACAGCATGAGAGGCTGCCGTGACACCCGGGCAAACGGTAGCCTGGGCGCCTATCCAGACACCATCCTCCAGTACAATGGGTCTTACCATGAGATCGAAAGTAGGAAGTCGATAATTATGATTACCGGTTAACAGCATAGCCCCCTGGGAGATACACACATGGTTTCCCAGCGTTACCTCGGCCAGATTATCGATCCATACTCCTTCGCCTATCCAGCAATAGTTACCCACACGAAGTTTCCAGGGATATTTGATGTTCACATGAGGTTTAATAACGGCTCCCCTGCCTACCTCCGCCCCAAAACGTCGAAGCAACCAGCATTTGAACGACGAAAAGGGGAACATTCCACTGCGGAAGAAAATTTCATTGGTAAGGTACCATAACGCACGCAACCAGGCACTGCGCCCGGGATGGTACCATGAGTTATCGTATCGGGAAAGATCTACTGAGAAACGTGGTGTACTCATTTTTTTATCAGAAAGACTTTAAAATAATGATACAGCGTATTGCGGGATATAGGCTTGGTAATAAATGCATCGCAACCGGCCTGTCTGGCCTTTTCCTGATCATCGCCTGAAGTATAAGCCGTTTGCATCAACACAGGCAAATGAGGCGACAACTTTTTAATTTCCCGGGTGGCCTCAAAACCATCCATTACAGGCATTTTGCAATCCATCAATACCAAACATATGTCGGGATTCTGTTTGACCATCTCCACTGCTTCTAATCCTGTTTTAGCCCACAGAATAGCAAGCTGTAGATCTTTTAACAGATGCTTGAAATACAGAAAATTATAATCTTCATCCTCGGCTATAAGTATGGTCTTCCCTTTCAGTACCGCCTGCAACTCTTCGTCAGTGCTCTGAATCTCAACCTGGTTATTGGCAGAGGGTTCTACCAGCTGATAGGGTATAGAGAAATAGAAAGTAGACCCTTTACGCTCTACCGATTCAACCCACAAATCACCCCCGAGCATCCGCGCCAGGTTGTAGGATATCGTTAAACCCAGGCCAGTACCCTTTTTGTTGATATGCTGATTATCGACAATTTGGCCAAAGCGCTCGAAAATTATGTCCAATTTATCGGAAGGGATACCGATGCCCGTGTCGCGTACATAGAAAAGTATTTGTCCTTTATCATTAAGCTGATAGCCGAACTCTATGCTGCCATGTAAGGTAAATTTCACAGCATTGCTGAGCAGGTTACTTAAGATTTGTTTTAATCGGAAAGGATCGGTATAAATATGTGCTTGCTGATCGGGTAAAGACTTATAGACCTTCAGCTGAATCATGCCCTTATTTTCCTTCTGCATAATTACCAGGAAGGTTTCGAAGAGTTCGTCCAGTAAAGCATTAATGTTGTACTCCGAAAAGCGTAATTTAAGCTGTCCTGCTTCAATTTTAGCAATATCGATGATATCGTCGATAAGGGTTAAAAGGCTGTTTCCGCAACTGGTAATATGGTCGAGGTATTCATTTTTCTCCTCTTCTGTTAGGCCAGGAGTACGCAGCAAGTTAGAAAACCCAATGATACCGTTCATAGGCGTACGAATTTCGTGGCTCATGTTGGCCAGAAAAGCAGTTTTGATTCTATCGGCTGCCTCGGCTTTTTCCTTGGCCTCACGCAGTCTATCCTCAACCTTTCGACGCTCGGTAATGTCGATAGATATGCCAACCAGTCCGGTTACGTTACCTTTATCGTCTTTAATGGGAATTTTGGTAGCCGAGACCCATCGGGTATTGCCTTTGCGATCGACGATTTGCTCCATCTTTTCGAAAAGAGGCACTCCCTGTTTCATGATTCGCTGCTCATCCTGAAAGGTCATCTCGGCAGTAGAAGGGTCGAAGTAATCAAAGTCCGTTTTTCCAACAGCCTCGGCCGGGTCTTCAACACCCAACAGCGTAGCCTGCGCCTTATTGATTTTGGTAAAACGACCCTTTACATCCTTAAAGTAAATGGTATAAGGGATATTGTCCATTATCAAACGGAGAAAAGTACTCTCATTGTACAGATCTTGAATAAGCAGCCTGAGGGCACTAATGTCGCGTGAAAAACCAACTATTCCAAGTATCTGTTTTTTATCGTCGAAAAGAGGGCTAAAATTTGAAGATAACCAAAGTTCTGTATCATTTATTAACAATTTCTCCTCGACATTGAGCAATGGTTTGCCAGTACGGAAGACCTCCTCCTCATGCCTGCGGCGAGTTTGTACAAAATCAGCATCAAAGAATTTATCATCTGTTTGGCCAACCACCTGTATTTCGTCGTCGACATTCATAAGTTCGAGCATAGCCCTATTGACACGCGTATAGGCATGTCGGATATCTTTAAAGAAAATGTAGTCATGCGTAGTTTCCATTAACGAACGAAGCAGTTCACGCTCCTCACGCAGTGAGCTGAAAAGCTCAATATTTTCGCTCAAAGAACGCTCTATGGTAAGAATAGCTTTTACTTCATTTCGGGCAGTCAATAGGGGAAGCTTATTACACAAATACCATTGCCCATTGCGCTGCATCTGAAAAGAAAAACTTCGTTTATGCTTTACCACCTCGTCATTTTGTTCCTTGATGGTTTGTGCCACCTCGGAAGGAAATAGCTCATGCAGCGTATGACCTACTATTTCGTAAGGTGCCTTCCCCAAAGAATTGGCATAAAGCTCATTGCATTGCAAAAAACGCCCCTCAACATCGCTCAAATAGGCCGAAAAAAAGACATTCCCCACCAATGTGGCAAGCATGTTTTCGTAATCGGCCACCAATGATTCAAGAAATTTTATCTGCTGCAGCTGATCGTTTTCCATGTCCTCACACCCCTAATTCTGTTCATCAAGAAGCTACAAAATGTTTACTCACTTCGGCTAAAGCAAAATTGACATGTATAACCGACAATAAGCAAACGCTTAATAACAAATAAAGATAATATCTTTCTGCAAAATTTGCAGCAAGGTAATAATAAAGATGAAATTACCAATAAAATTTTAGACGCAACATGATCAGGTTGTAGCGTATGGGATTACTTTCAAGGTGTAAAGCAAAAGCTTGCCAGAACAAGGAGGCATCGATATTTTGTGCCAACGAATAAGCCAGGGAGGGGGCATAATAGTAGCCTTTTATCGACGGCATATACAGGATGGCCAAACTGCCGTTGAAGAGAGGAGTAAAAGGATATGACACCTGCATCACAAGGTTGTGCTTCGAGGGGGAAAGGGTTTTGATATTTCCTGTTGTGGTAAGATACGAAAGAAAAGTCGACTGATTAAAGGAAGTAGGCGCTAATTGATTAAAAAAGTATTCGCCCTGCAACGACAGCGAGGAAGAAGTAGTATAATCGGCCGCAAGGCTTGCCAGGGTGGATATTCTGGAAAAAACAGGGGTGGAATCAGGATGCAGCAGCGTAAGCTCGCCCCTGAACGATATGCGTCCGGCCAGGCTTCCCGACCATCCCAGCCCTGCAACATAATCTCTTTCCTCGAGTACACCCCCCAACAGCTGTAGGTCGTACCCATGCGTATTGAAACGATAGAGCAAACCAGCCGTTATTTTCCCATCCCGGTCGACCTTCATCGCAGCCTCGGCTGTTGATACTTCTGTAGGAAAATACTGCAATCGGATAGCATCACTTCCGGGACGCTCGACGTAATCGATATCGTAAAACGAATAGGCATTGAAAAGGTCGTTGGGGTTCCAGACAAAAGTCTGCGACCAGTTTATCCGTTGACGACCAGCAGAAATAGCCACGTTTCCGGTTTCGTATGTAACATAAAAACGGTCAAAATCTGCATTTAAACGATACGACTGTCCCTTTGCCAATTCATAGTTGGCATCGATCCAACCGGTCTGGTTCGAAACAGTGGCTGGTATTAGCTGATTAGCATCAAGGCGTTCGCCCCAGATAAGCCGATTGCGTAATCCCACGAAAACCTTAACCTTTTCCTGCCATAAGGAAGCATTCATATTCAGACGGTTATGCAGCAACTGATTAGTTAGCCATGTATTATCGATCCTATCGAATGCAGTAGATTGCAGGCTGCTTAAATAACCACTGAAATCTATTTTATTTGCCCGAGAGGTAGTGTCCTGGGCAGAAATCGACATGTTTAGCAGCACTGACGATACTACCCAACAGGCAACCCAACGAAAGTTTCTTTTAAAATTCTTCATCCGAAAATATTTTATAATTTTTACAATGATCGGATGGAACTTGCAGGTATGGCATTTTTGAACATCGTGGTATTCATTTTAGCAAAAATATTTTTCACTCATTTGCGAATACAATCGGGTTGTTTTATCCAGCTATGGTATCGCTATCGATACGTCCGTCGAGTAAGGTTATAATACGTCGGGCTTTGCGCATTACTCTGGGGTCGTGCGTAGAAAAAATAAAGGTTATGTTTTCGGTACGGTTGAGCATTTCCATCATTTCCAATAAATTTTCTGCCGATCGCGAGTCGAGGTTAGCCGTGGGTTCATCGGCCAAAACGAATTTAGGACGTGGAGCAAGTGCCCTGGCAACAGCCACGCGCTGTTGTTGCCCCCCTGATAGTTTAGAAGGACGACTGTTCATCCGATCGGCAAGTCCAATGGCTGTGAGTAATTCACGACTTCTACTTTCGCGTTCAGGTCTGGGACGATTTTGCAAAAACATTACAAACTCTACATTCTCTTTGGCTGTAAGTACAGGTATCAGGTTGTAGCTTTGAAAAACAAAACCAATATTGTGTAGTCGAAAATCGACTAACTGGGAAAAACTTAATTGCGTAATATCCACCCCATCGACAATGATTTGTCCCTGGGTAGGCTTATCGATCCCGCCGAGCAAATTGAGCAAGGTTGTTTTGCCCGAACCCGATGGTCCAACAATTGCAGTAAATTCGCCTTGCTGTATCTGCAGGTTTACCCTGTCGACAGCGATTACCTCATTACCATCCTCGCGGTAAATTTTGGTAAGGTTTTTTAGTTCGATGATGCTATGCATAGCCAAAAAGTTTTCTTGTTATTGTTTGCGTAAAGCTTCACTGGGCATTAGTTTTAGTGCTCGACGAGCAGGAATAAGCGATGAAATAATGCCCGCAATGATTACTAATTCGACGGTTTGCATGTATTCACGCAGGGTAAGCACGGGATAAACAATTGCACTAAATCCCATCTGGTTAAGTCCTCTAGCAAAACTGGCCAGATTGATACCAGAGATTGACAAAAGTTCAACCAGAAGATAGGAAAACCCCAGACCCACTATTGTTCCACAACCCATGAGCAACACTGTCTCATAGGTAATCATCAGGAATATCTTACTACGCTTCATGCCTATAGCCATAAGCATACCGAGCTCTCGGGTACGCTCCATCACGGCCATCAGCATAGTATTGATAATCCCAAAGCTGAGGGCTAAGAAAATGATGGTCATAAAAATCAACTGAAGATACTGCGTATAATCGGCCATCAAGCCCACTTCGGGATATAGCTCTTTCCACGATTTTATATCGACAAAAGGTAGCACCTTCTGTAATTGCGAAACATAGGTAGTAGTGTATTGGTCGTCGTATAAGGCAATGGCAATCTCATGTATCAAAGGCATCGTATCGGGAAACAATTTTAAAACATCGCTTTGGGTAGTATATACGACTCTTTCATCGAAACCTGTGTTACCAGTATTGAAAATACCTACAATCCTGAAAGCTGCCGAAACAACATTACCCCTCGTGTCCTGCAAGGTAACCACCACTTTGGATCGAATCTTATTTTTTAATTTTTCGGCCAATTTTTCCCCGATTAGCATCCCATTTTTTCTATCAGGGGGGAAATATTCACCCTGAACAATATGTTTCCAGATATTGGTGGTGGCTCGTTCTTTTTCAGGGTCTACCCCGATAAAAACCACGCCAGTATTATTGTTGGCCGAGCTAATCATGGCCATTGTCTTAAAACGAAGACTATACGCCTTGAGATTTTTAAGTGTATCGAGGTGCTGAATAATTTGCGATATATGCGGTATTGTGTCGGTGATCTCTTTATTCTCGAGGTATTGTGGAGTATGAATCTGGATGTTGGAGGTTTCGTTGGAGATAGCATCATTGATTCGTTGATAAATCATTCCGTTGTAGAAGGCAGTAAAAAGCGATCCACTAATAACGCCAATAACAATGGCAGTGAGCATTATTAAACTTCGGGTAGGATTTCTCCATATATTTTTCCAGGCTAAAATGATCATAGCTAACGTTTTAGGGCTTGTGTTAGATTTAAACGAAATATGGAATATACGGGATAAGAGAGTACCGCTACAGCAATGAGTGTTACATTCAATAACTGATTCAAAATATAGTCGATGCGCCAGGCAACAGACAAGATAGGTTCCATACCAAAAGCTTTATAAGCTTCGGCCATTTGACCTGTAAAAGTGATAGGATGAAAATGGTAGTAGGTAAGAAACGGAATACTCAGAAGCACTCCAGCGAAAAGTCCAATTAAGCAAATGAAAAATAATTCGAGGCTGAGTAAAGCGCTCACCTTCCAGCGTTGCATTCCTACTGCTATCATAACCCCTAACTCGTAACGACGCTCGGTAAGCATCATCATGGCTGTTCCAAATATACCAAACCCCACAATCAGGTAAAGGATAATCATCATGATAACAGAACCACCCTCGTCGCTTACATACTGCTGATAGAGTTCGACCAGCATTTCGTGCCACGACATCACCTCATACGTATCGGCAGGCAAATGATTGCCCAGCATACGGGTGACTTTTTTCATGTCATCGGCCCTGTTGAGGTCGACAATCCACGTAGTAATCAAACCGGGGGCAGAATAAAATTCCTGCGCTGCTGCCAGTGGCATAAATATCATTTGATTGTCGAATTCAGGGGAAGGCAACTTCACAATTCCCTTTACCCTGAATAATCCGGCAGCGCTTGATCCCTGATAGCCCTTGCTCATCAATACCACCGAATCGCCCGGTGAAAGACTTAAAAATCTGGCCAAACGTTGCGATACCAACACGGCATTTTCCTGATCGTCGAGATAACTCCCCGCAACAATCTTTTCTGGCAAATGGGTAAACTCTTTTTCAAAAGAAGGAGAAATTCCCGTTACAATTACGCCTTTTATTTTCTGCGTGTTAGAGGCAAGAGCAAATGATTCGAAACGTGGAATTAGCCTTTGAATTGGGACATTTAAATGACCTATAGCCTTTACGTTCGTGTCATTTTCGGGGATAAGATAATCGAGCGTACGATTTTCCCAGAAGCCCTTTGCATGTATCTGTACATAACCGGTATACGAACGAAGGACACTGTCGATAAGGTCATTCCAGGCACCAATTTGAAAGCCGCGCATGAGGATAGAAAAAAAAAACGGCAAACATGATAGACGCAGCCGTAATAGCCGTTCTTCGCTTATTTCGCCAGATGTTTCTCCAGGCAAGTGACCACATAGGTTGGTTATTTTAAATTTTTCATCTTTTGCTGGGAAAAAAACGAGTCGCTGAGAGGAACATTAAATTTCACCTGGATCAACCGTACCACAGTTTTGTGTCCAGGCTTATCGGCTGGAATAAGCTCAAAACGTGTTGGAATAATACGTCCATTCATATTTTTAATATCATAAGCATACTCCGTCTTGACCAAGATGTTATCCTCGTCGTAATACTCCGATTTTAGTTGAAGATATCGATCCTTGCTAATCCATTTGACAATAAAGCCCCAAACAACAGCCGCTTCGGGTTTTGGGGTTAGCTTTATCTTGTAACAGTCGATACCATTCAACGACTCTATTCCCAACAATGCATGCTCGTAATCATCGACGATAGAAGTTTCCTTGAGCAAATCATCATTGGAAAAGTCACTTCCCATCCAACCTTCCGACATCATCGAGGGGGGGAGTTTTATCATACGCTGGATAGCAGGTTGCCAATTCCAGATCTCATTTTTACGCTTCAAAAAAGCCTGTCCTTTTTCTTTAGGGGGATCCGTAATAACCGCCATGCTATAATCCTTTCCTTTGGCCCAGGAATGTACCGTTAAGGTACGTTGCCAGGTAGGCCTTACAATTTCAACGCTGATATACGACTCGTTGCTCTCGCCCTGCATCAAATCATACGATCGTTTTACAATATCGCGGGCATTCGGTTGCTGGGCATCCATGACGGTGGTTCCACTTAGTACCCCCAGAACTAACCAAGTTTTAAGTATCTTTTTTAAACGGCAAAACATAGCGTTTCAATATTACTTGTTTAATCATTTCAATATCCACATCCTTGGGGCTCATGATGTAATTCCAGGTTATTCCATCAAATAAATAATGAAGAATCTGAGTTTCCTGCTGAGGGTTAGAAAATCCCTGACGTTCGAGATATTCCGCAAGCATCCTAAAAATAGCCCTGTTGGTTTCCTGCGCCTGTATTTTTTTTAGCACCGATTGTACCCCTGGCTGTAGTACCAAGTAGAATATTAATCTCCAGTAATCGGTCTTCTCCGTCAACAATCTTAGATATTCATTGATAAAGTACTCGAATTCCTCTGCCGTGAAAATACCATCGTGATATGGGTCAAACAAATCTTCAATTTCTCTAATAGCTTTAAGTATAATTTGCTCGAGCAGATCCTCTTTACCAGCAAAATAACTGTAAAGTAATCCTTTTGAAATACCTACCTGCTGTGCTATTTCTTCCATGGTGGTCAAATGAAATCCTTTGCGAGCAAAAAGATGAAGACTCGCATTAAAAATTACCTCTTTCTTCTTCTCTTTCAAGGCTTGCCAAACTTCTGTCTTGCGGGGACTCATTTTTAATTTTTTGACTGAACAGTCAGTCAAAAATAAAAATATTTTTTTTAATTGCAAATACAATAGTTCTTTTTGAGAATTTAGTAACTTTAGGGAAACCATTTTAAAAAATAAAAGCCATGATACACGAACTTCCCGTTTTGCCATACACAACAGGTGCCATAGCCAGAGTTATCAGTGAACGCACCATGGAATTTCATTATGGTAAGCATCATCAGACCTATGTAAACAATCTCAACAACCTTATCAAGGGTACACGCTTTGAAAATGCAAGCCTTGAGACCATTATCCGCGAGGCTGACGGCGGCATTTTTAACAATGGTGCTCAGGTTTGGAACCACACCTTCTATTTTATGAGTTTTTCGCCTCAGGGCGGTGGTGAACCTGGCGGGATTTTACTCGACCAGATAAAAAAGCACTTTGGTTCATTCTCAGAGTTTAAAGAAAAATTTTCTCAAGCAGCGATAACCCTCTTTGGATCAGGTTGGGCATGGCTGGTAAAAAAATCGGACGGCACACTCGACATTGTCCAGGAATCGAACGCTGGTAACCCCTTACGTGCAGGGCATACTCCCCTACTGACTTTCGATGTTTGGGAACATGCCTACTACCTCGATTATCAGAATCGTCGGGCAGATTACGTAAATGCACTCTGGGACATCATCGATTGGAACGTTGTGAGCTCGAGGTTATAGTAGTATGGTATAGAGCAAGATAGCGCCGCATGCAAGCGCGAGATCTTGCTTTTTTCATTTAAAACTTAAAAACTTCGTGCAATACCGAAAGGCTCTTAATAGGAGCAAACTCATGTAAATGAAGCTGAAGGTATTCGATGAGTTTGTTAAGCAGATACATTCGATCCCCCGAATTTAGCGGCACGTCACCCATGGTAGTGTAATTACACTGCATGATCTGTGCAAACTTTCGGGATACCGCTTCATCCATATCCCCCACACGTGCCAGACTGGGAGGCAAAAACCTCGCTGCATGAAGGCTGAACACCCTATTCTCGTCCGAATAGTTCATTGTAGGATAGAATCCTTCATATTTAAGCAATTGAATTAAAAACATCAAATGAAAATTGTGGTGATTGTGCTCCAGGGCATCGTACATTAACAAGGAATCGTAGATAAAATCGAATAAATCGGGATTATAATGTTCACTGGGGACAATTCGAAAAAGCATTTCTGCCAGGAAAAGCGCAACGGCCGATTTAACCGGATTAGTGTGTACAGTATTATAGGGTGGTTGATGTATAGCTTCCTTCAATCGTTGAAGCGAACTATTGGGCCTATAATAAGCCTCGATTTGCAGCAGATTGAGTGGAAAGAAAAGGTTTGCACGCAGGGTAGCTTTTTTGGTTTTAACCCCCTTCACCATAAAAGCCTGCCTTCCATATTTTTCGGTAATCAAATGGACGATCAGGCTGGTATCGCCATAACGTATGGAATGAAGAACGATGGCACGCGATTTATACAGCATGGATGATGTCCATTTCGATCTATTGTTTGCGAGTTGCCAGGATTACTTTAATTTTCAACTTATTGCCCAAATCTATTACATCCACCACGGGCTGAAGCGTAATCTCATTATCGGCTCGCAGGATGACTGTTGTTTCCTGAGCTTTTCGCATGGCCAATTTTAAGCGAAATTCAAGCTTATCGGGGGAAATTTCCTCGTCGTTCAGGTAATATTTCAGGTCTTTGGTAATGGTCAGGTTAATGGTTTGCTTGGATACTGTTTGCTCGGAATGTTCGGCCCTGGGCAATAACAATTTAATTACCGAAGGATTCACCATAGTGGATACAATCAGGAAAAATAAAAGCAGAAAAAACATGATGTCGTTGAGTGAAGCGACATAAACCTCGGAGGTACGGGTTTTTCTGCGTTCGATTCTCATAACAACTAACAGTTCAAACAATTCTTATAGTCCTTCAACGCCAGGAGCACCCTGTTGAGGTGTACTTCCATATTATTGGTTATTCGGTCGATCTGCGTATTCAGGTAGTAAAATCCAGCATAGGCCAGAATACCAATCGTCAACCCAACGGCCGAACTGACCATCTTTTGGTACAAACCGCCAGCAATGATCCCTATACTTATGTTGTCGGCCAGCGAAATGTTATAAAAGATTTTTATCACCCCAAAAATAGTACCCAGAAAGCCAAACATAGGAGCAATGGTAGCAATGGATCCAATGTATCCCAGGTTTTTTTCCATCAGAAACACTTCGGTTTTCGACTGGTCGGTCATGATTTGTTCAATATCGTTCACCGGACGGTGTGGATTTTCGAAAGCAGCAGCAATAATTTTACCAATTGGATGGTTATAATTAGCGGCTAAATGCTGAACCTGTTGAAAGTCGCCCGCATATATAGCCTTACAAATCTTATCAATGATCGACGCATCGATACGGCGATATGAACGATAAAGCGTATATCGTTCAATGATAAAATAAAATGCCACAATCGACAGTAGGAAAAGGGGGATAAGTATCCATCCACCCTTGAGCAGAATGTCGAGAGCCGATTCGGTACGGGTTATTTGTACAGTAGTAGCCTGTAGCAGCATATTCAGGAATTTTTAGTTTGAATTTCACTCCAGGCCAGGGCACCAGCCCCCAGCACTGCAGCATTGACCTCAGTCATTTCGGAAAGAAGTATTTTAATTTTATTACGATACACGGGTAAGAGGCTTTCCTCGAAATATTTTCGTGTAGGAGCAAGCAATAAATCGCCTGCCTTAGCCAGTCCGCCAAAAATGAAAATAGCTTCGGGACTGGTAAAAGCAACTGCGTCAGCCAGCTTTTGCCCCAGGATTTTTGCCGTAAAATCAAAAGCTTCAAGCGCTATACGATCGCCCAACTGGGCATATTTTGCAATGTTTTCGGCAGTGAGTTCTTGATAGGGAATATTCCTCAATGGACTGTCAACCATCGATTGGGCGAGGAGTTCAAACACGGTTCGCTTGATGCCCGTAGCCGAAACATAAGTTTCCAGACAACCTCTACGCCCACAGCCACAAACACGGCCTTCGGGATACACGGTCACGTGACCCAACTCGCCAGCAAAACCATCGTGCCCATACAAAAGATGCCCATTAGCGACAATGCCGCTACCTAAACCCGTTCCCAGGGTAATCACAATAAAATCGCGCATATTTTTTGCGCCACCATACACCATCTCGCCGATAGCCGCTGCATTAGCATCGTTAGTAAGTACTACCGGTACCGTAAAATATTGCCGAAATAAATCGGCCAACGGTACTATCCCCTTCCACTTTAAATTAGCTGCATGCTCAATAGTACCCCTATAGTAATTCCCATTGGGAACCCCTATACCCAATCCCCGAATTTCAAGGTCAGGAAAATTACCAATTACCGATTTAATTTTTGTCGATAGATTGGCCACGTAAGCCTCAACACTTTCATTCTCATCCGATTGCGTAGGCACACTGCCTTCAAAATAACAATTCCCCTCTTTATCCACTATGCCAAACTTGGTAAAAGTACCACCAATATCAATTCCTACAACAGCTTCCCTTTTCATCCGAAAATAATTTTAAAAATTTTTCTTAAAAGGCCGGATGGAACTCGCATGTAATATGTTTTGTGCTCTAAAATCAAGCAGGTATGAAAAATTATTTTCATTCTCGTTTGTGAATGCTGCTATACATGCTCGTTTCATCCGAAAATATTTTTAACTTTTTATAGCGGTCGGATGGACTCGCATACAATTACATTTGACCCCACCCTGCATTCTTATTTTCACTTTACTTGTAATTGCCTTAAACTTACCTTTGCTTTCTGGCAAAAGTAAGTAATTTTCTGTTATGCACTTTCAAAATTCATGAAAATATAGATACCACTATTCTACGATTTCGATACAGCAAGCAACAAATTATAGCCCTTTAGCCTTTTTTTAACATCCAAAAACCTGTTAGATAATTTAAAAAAATCGATAAATATTTTTTACGTAATAGACCCCATTTTGAGCAAGTTATACAATCTGGTTAGATACATAAAAAATATGTCCATTTTTTTGTTAAAAATCTGGCAGGTAAATATCAAATCGATATAACATTACATAAAATTATTGGGCATGAAATTATTTTGTACGCTCACAGGCTTATTGCTTATATTTCAATCGTTGCACCCAGCCCCAAAATCGTTGATGAACATCAAAATTGATAGCGCAACACGCACTATCACGGTAAAAAATCAATCGTCGGGGGGCGATATATATTTCATTGACTTTGGTGATGGGGTACAGGAAAAGAGCACCACGGCAGTCGATTATGTTCACACCTATGCACAACCGGGTGTATATCAGGTATGCATGATAACAATGCTGGCATCTATTACCACTAACAGTCAGGAAACGCTTGCTGATACGCTTTGTAAGGTAGTAGAAATTCCCGATGTTTCGTGTACTGCCCAATTTGATGTACTTACCAATGGTTTATCTTTTCAGCTATTTGACCGATCGATTGGGGACTATAAGAAGACCTACTGGTACCTCGAAGATTTAAAACAATGGGTCAATAAGAGTACGGTAAGCTACCAGGTAAGCCAACCAGGCTACTATACCGTTCGACTTAGGATAGAAGGGAAGTATTGTTCCAGCGAAAAAGATACGATATTAGTTCTTCGTCCTGATAGCCAAACATGTGTTGCTAATTTTTCATTTACCCAGATAGATAATTACACCGTAGCTTTTCAAAATCTATCGTCGGGTCAATGGACGCATATACAGTGGTACTTTGGCGATGGCAACTATTCAACCGATTCGGAACCGACTCACGTTTATTCGCATCCAGGAAATTTTAAGGTCAGGCTCATCCTTCTGGACAGCTTACGAAACATATCCTCGGAACATACGGCATTTGTTAAAATCGCCAACGAGACCCTGGATTATTTACCTGATTTTGAATTCATAAGCCACCCGGACACAAATCAGGTACAGTTTCTGAACCGATCGGTAGCCATTAAACCCTGTACTTATCTGTGGTCGTTTGGAGATGGATATCTGAGTACAGATTCGGCGCCACAACACACCTACGCTACCGCCGGGGAATATACGGTTTGCCTAACACAATTTACTGACAAAAAACGATATACTGTATGTAAGTCCATTATTGCCGGAAGTGAAGATGCGCCTTTAACATTTAGTTCCATAATTACAGGAAAGCGTAAAGTTGCTTTCACGGCAAACTGGCTAACGATTCCTGACATGGTAACCTGGGACTTTGGCGACGGTAGTACTTCGAATGAACTCAACCCTTCGCACCGCTACCAGTACGATAGCATCTATCTGGTTACTTTGAAAGCTCGCTGGAGCAACAGGAACGAAGAGGTGTACCAAATTGTAAACTTGAGTTCCAACCCCGGTAAGTTGGCTGTTCGATTTGCTGCGCTCACCAGCCAGCTTAAAGCTTCAACTAAGCGTATTCGCTATAGAGGCGCGCTCACGGGCGATGTGTCACGCATTCGCTTTGAATGGCAATTCGGTGACGGTAACGTCGATACACTCAACCTCTCGCCCGATTACACTTATGCTACCGACAGTGTTTATACCGTTTGTTTAAAAGTATATAACGACCTTACCAATGATTCCACAGTTTATTGTCAGCAGGTAAGGGTTGGAAATGTAGCGGTAGGCTTTCCCGAACATATCACACCTTTATGGATTACCCAACACAATGGCTTCGTACAGATAAACTGCAAACTTCAGGTACCCGACCAGATACATATCGCGCTATACGATATGTCGGGACGTAAAATTCGCAACGTTTATTCGGGGTATACCCCTGAAGGGAACCAAATCTATAGATTTTCTTGCAATAAAGGCGCATACATAATACGCCTCTGGGGTAAGAACCATACAGCTATTGAAAAAATTATAGTATTCTGACATGAAGGCACTCGGTTTCATAATAGCTCTGCAATTTTTATGGAGTTTTATGTTGGCTGGCTCAGCAAACATATTTGAAGGGCTTCCGCTACCCGATAGCCTGAAATCAAAAATTCTTACTGCTAAAGATGAAAAAGAAAGAATTAACGCATTAAATGATGCCTGCTATTATTTTTCCGACAAAATGCCGCATCGGGTTATTCCGCAGGCACAGAAAATAGTATATTGGGCCGATTCGCTACACTACTGGAATGGCTTGTTTGATGCAAACAATAATCTGGGCATACTTTTCTATCGTACCTCGCGATACGCTCAAGCAATTTCATGTTTCACGGAATGCTTAAAAATTGCCGACCGATTGGACGATGCAGGGCGGCGGGCAGCTGTACTAAGCAATATCGGGTTGGTATACACCGAACTTTCTCAGTTTCAACGAGCCATTGATTTTCAACAACAGGCCTTGAAAATTCGTGAAAAAAGGAACGACACCCTCGCTATTGCCTGGTCAATGAATAATTTAGGAATGACCTACCATGCCCAAGGCGAATGGAATATGGCGCTGAGCTACTATCTTAAAGCCATTCGAACACTTGAGCCAACCATTTACAAACAAGAACTGGCAAACACATACAATAATATTGGTCAGCTTTTCTTTACCTGTTATAACGACACAGCCAGCTGGGCGGCCGACAGTGCCGAGTTTTATTTTATGAAAGCATACACCCGATATACCATCGACGATAACCGGGTGGGCATAATTAAAACGTTGATTAACCTGGGAAATATGTATGCATCTGTTGGGAATACCGACAAGGCTGTTGATGCATACCGGGCTGCCTTAAACCAGCAACGACAAATGGGCGATTCGGCGGGAACTGCCCTAACACTCTACAACATGGCCATACTCTTCGATGAGATGGGCTATCCTAAAAGAGCTTACGATTACCTGGTGGAAAGCATGAAAATAGCCGAAGCCTACAACTTAAACGAATTAAGACGCGATACTTACGAGCAACTATTCTATCTTGCCCGAAAAAACAACGATTTATCGCTCGCTACCCAGTTTGCTTCGAAATTTTTTGCCATCAACGATAGCCTGAACGAATTATCCAGAAAACTGCTAATTGAACAATTTCAGGGAAAATACAACTTTCAGCAGGTAGAAAATAGCCTACTTATGACAAAAGTTAAAAAATGGCAGCAGATTGGATGGATTGCATTGAGTTTGCTGGCAATTGTCGCTTTAATTATTGTTTATAGGATTGTAAAAAAATAGAGGGACCGTTCAAGCAATTTTCAATATCTCCTTCCCTTATTGTATGTTCACATTTTAAGCAAAGCCGTTGGTGAACAAAACAAAACCATCATACAAAGTACGGAAGAGGTAAATAAAAAAGTCGGGGTGATCCGACTCGAACGGACGACCACTTGCACCCCATGCAAGTGCGCTAGCCAACTGCGCCACACCCCGATACCACTATAAAGTGGCTGCAA
>Ga0116166_1000583_pt1 | contig 34996 bp, 35 predicted proteins | sample AD_JPNMR2_MetaG_FD_89884 | JGI IMG/M metagenome (GOLD analysis project Ga0116166, IMG submission 89884) | Active sludge microbial communities of municipal wastewater-treating anaerobic digesters from Japan - AD_JPNMR2_MetaG | ecosystem: Engineered > Bioreactor > Anaerobic > Digestate | place...
AATGACCGAATATCTGGAATGGCAGCAAACTCAAGTACAAGAAAGGAAAACCGCTAAAGTAACACATATTCGCTAAGCTTCTTCTGGCCGAGGGAATTTACACACAAATTGGGACTTGATCATCAAAAACACTCACAATGTTCTAGCAAATATATTAATTAGATATAATTATGCCAATATAAAGAAACTGGTGATTCTGTTTGCAGTCTTACTGCCATTCATGCATGATATGTACAAATATAAAGACAGTTGAACTCCGAAGAAACGACCGGATGGTCAGATGCCAGATGAAGTCGAAATCACGAACATGTTCGACGTAAGCAGGAACACTTTGCAAAAAGCCTTTGACGATCGTGTAAACAAGGGCTATTTCAAGACGCATTTCCCAATGCAAGTTCAGTACACTGCCTGTCCATATACCGTTTGTGGTATATTTTTACTAGGAATTGACATAATTACTGGACTGAATGTTTTAAAAATTTGCTAGGCATGTATTTTGAAATATCAAGCTGGAGACTGGGGGAGATATGATGAACAAGTTTGCTGTGAAGCATAGTAATCCAACAGGATTATTCGCTTCAAAATTTTACAGCCAGGTAGTTACAGTCACCGGCAATGCAAAGACCATCTATATCGGCGGACAAAATGCTATTAACGCTGATGGGCAATTGGTAGGGCGGGACAATTCTGAGCTTCAGACAAAACAGGCACTGGAGAATATTAAAATAGCTCTGGCATCTGAAAACGCAACTTTTAATGATGTGATAAAGCTCAACATTTACATGGTTGACGGGTGCGATCCTGCGATTGGGTTTAAAGCCTTCATGGAAACAGTTGGCGAGTTGAAAAAGCCACCTTTGATTACAGTCCTCAAAGTAGCCGGTCTTGCAAATCCTGCATGCCTGGTCGAAATTGACGCTATCGCGGTAGTTGAAGATAACGGAGAGTGACTGGGAGATGGATTTTTCCAGACTGAAAAGAAAGATCAATCCATGCCCGAAGATATTGAGGAGCGGCTTGTCAAGGAAAACCTGATGGATGCCTATAGGAGGAGGCCACCGTACCAGCAAAACGACTATCTGGGCTGGATATTGAAAGCCAAAAGACCTGAGACAAGAGAAAAACGCATAGCCCAGATGCTTGAGGAATTGCGGAGCGGGGATAGGTATATGGGGATGAGCTATCGGGCGAGATAAAGAATAGGAACAGCAAAGCCCGCAATCGATATATAAAACGATTGCGGGCTTTGCTGATTTTTTTATGGTATTAAGCGATTTTTTTCACATATGCCAATGGCTAAACCCAAAAACCTTAATATCTTCCGTCGGCCTGCTCGAAATGGGTGGGCGCATTGATGGTTTCTCTGCCGGACATGATCCATTCTGCCTGCATGTGGATCATCTTTTCAAGCGGCATGTGGGGCATTCCCATAAGACCGCAGAGCTTGGTTGTGTTGCTGTAAATTCCTACCGGCCTTTCTTCACCACAGAAGACAGGCTTTTTGCCGAAGATTCTGCCGAAGGTTTCGGCGGTCCATCTGGTAGATATGCACTGGGGGCCGGTAACGTTCAGAACAAAAGGCGGTGACGAGACGTGGAGCAGGCTGCGGATTGCGTATTCGCACACGTCACCCTGCCATATGCAGTTGTATATGCCGCGGGCAAGGCTCACCGGCTGCCCGTTGAACACAGCACTGGCAATATCGTACAACACGCCGTAACGCATTTCTATGGCGTAGTTGAGGCGGAAAAGAAGGGATCTGGTCCCGCAGTGATTTGCGTAATACTGGAACACACGCTCACGTCCCAGGCAGGTTTGCCCGTACTCTCCATCAGGATTCGGTTCGTCCTCTTCGGTCGATCCGCCCGAAAGTGCGGAGGTATCCCCATATACGTTGCCGGTAGAGAAAACGACAAAGCGGGAATCGGGAAAACGTTCGCACACCTTTGCCGGAAGAAGGACATTTATAGCCCAGGTAAGGGATTGGTTTTCAGTGGTTCCGAACTTTCTTCCGGCCATAAATATGATGTTGGGGCAATCGGGTAATCCCTGAAGCTGGCTGTTGTCCAAAAGATTAGCCTCAAAAACTTCAACGCCGTATGCCTTCATCATGTCGGGCACATCTTGTCGCTCAAACATGGAAACGGCTATGATCCTCTTGTTTATGCCGGCCTCCTGGCATGCACGGGCGGCCATTATTGAAAGGCTTGGCCCGACTTTGCCGCCTGCGCCAAGGATCATGATGTCGCCTTCAATTCTTTTTACGTCTTCAATCAGGCGCTGACTGGGACGTGTCATGAATTCCATGAGTTCACCAGTGTCTTTGACCATGCTATCACACCTTTCCATTTATTAGAAATTCTTTTTGGTTGACAAGTTAAAATACTTGATTTATCTTGTTTCTGATAGTAAAATAACAGTAAATTTAATGGAATGTTTACTAAGAAAATATCTTTAACAGGTGATCGGTGATGAGGGAAAAACGGGTGACTATAAAAGATGTTGCAGCATTGGCAGGCGTTTCTGTGGCAACGGTCTCCAGAGTACTCAGTAATGCGGACTATCCCGTCTCCAAAGAACTTCGCTCCAAGGTTGAACAAGCCGCCAAAGAACTGTCTTTTGCCTATACATCGGCACCGCGTTCTTCTAAAGCGTATCACGATAAGGAGATTGCAGTGGTCATCCCCAATATCTCCAACCCGTTCTATATGCAAACCATCAACGGGATCAGCACTGTATGCTATGAAAAGGGATATCAGATGCTCCTTTGTAATTCCATGCAGGATGTGGAGAGGGAGGAGCAGATTCTCCAGGACCTTTATTCCAGAAGGGTAACAGGGGTCATCATTTCCTCCATTTCCGAAGATCCCCGGCTGCTTGCAAAATATACTGAAAAAGGCATGACATTCATTCAGCTTGACCAGAACTATGAAGGAAGCGGTGTATACAGCATCAACTACGATTCCCGGCTCGGAGCCAGGATAGCGGTAAGGCATCTTATAGAAAACGGACATAAAAGAATTGCCTTTATTTCCACTCCTCTTACGCGCTGGACCAGAAGGGAGATCTACAAAGGTTATCTGGAACAGCTTAAGAAAACTGATATTGAATACGATGAAAAGCTTGTTTTCATAGCTGATACGGATGGAATGGGAAATCTCAGCAAAGATGAAACCCGTACAGGGGCGGCGATGGCCAGGAAACTCGTTGAGAGCAAATGCAACGCCACCGCCATACTCTGTGTTAACGACATGGTGGCTTTTGGCGCCATTCATGCCCTTAACGAGATGGGGGTGGCTGTGCCTGACGATATTTCCGTTGTGGGGTTCGATGATATCCCGCTTGCGGAATCTTTTGTGCCCGCCCTTACGACAGTCCATTTTCCCGCATATGAAACGGGAAGAATAGCGGCAATAATGCTCATCGACTATCTGGCAAACGGAAAACAAAGCAATACGCCTCTCAAAATGAATATGGAACCGAGGCTTGTCGAGAGGCGGTCTGTCAGGAATCTCTGTCGGTAATTGCGGTGGCCAAAGATTTATATCGTACATCATTTTGAAAGCCTCTTTATGATTGAGTCCAGAAGGTTGACTGAGAACAGCAGCCTTTCAGGATATACGCTCTGGTTGTTTATAAGCATATCTGAAAAGCGTTCCATTCCAAAACGGTAGCAACGCTCATAGTTGGGTACAAGAATCTGTTGCGAATTTCCAGTTTTATAGGCGATATGGAAAGAGAGGTCATTGATATCCAGCGAGGAAACCAGCTTGACGGCGAGACCGTCATAAAAAACGCTCGCCGTCACATTGCGGCCCTCTCTTTTTGCTTCAAAGCCTTTTGCATCGCAACCGCCTACGCAGGCGCACAGATCGGTGAGATGGCTTCCGTAATAATACCAGCCTCCGTATGGTGATTCCCAGTCGGCCATGAATTGGATTGTGATTTCGGAGGCGTCCTTTGCTGAACGGCGGACCGATTCGGTTTCAGGAAGCCAGCAGAGGGTGGAGCCTCCCATGATGGGAACATGATGTTTCCTGGCTGCCTCTATCATAGCGAGGGCATCCTGCTTGTCGCACGCGAAGGGTTTATCAACGAAAACCGGCTTATGGTTTTCAATGCACATTTCGGCATATTTTCTGTGGGTCCGACCATCCCTGGTTAGTATCATGATGGCATCGCTTTTTTCCAGCAGTTCGCTGAAGGTATCGCAGACTCCGGCCAGTTCTCCTGCTGCCAGCCTTGAAGCAACTATATCCGGTGCATCGGGCGCCCAAACATATCCCGATTTGGAATCCAGCCCGGGAACCCCTGCTGCCAGAACTTCGCCAAAATATACCAGATGCATGCTTTGAGCCCCGATATAGCCAATCCTTTTAATAAAAATCCCTCCGTCAAATCGTTCTAGTAATTTGATTATAGGAATTTTTCTGTTATCATGTCAATGAAAAAGAGAAAATTTTCTTAAATTTTCTGTGGAAAAGTATTGCATTTGATGTTTAATAGCGCTAATATTTTATTATACGAAGTAAAGAGTTCGGTACAAAATGCACTAAAAATGTTGCTATATTTATGATTGAATAGAAAATAGACACAGTAAATAAAAGGTAATACAATTGAAATTATTTCTTACAATATAAGCATAAATAATATTGTTAGAAATAATTAGACATGAATTATTTCAAAGGGGGAGAAAAAATGAAAAAGAAAATTTCTCTGGTAATGGCACTTGTACTGGTCGCCGCCATGGCTCTTTCTGCTTGTGGGAGCAATACGGGTACAGGGAATGCGACCGGGAATACTGCTGGAAATGCCACAACTTCACCTTCTGCCACGCCTGAATCATCTTCGTCATCATCACAAGTTGCGTTTGACGGTGAAATTGTCATAGGCAGCATTCTCGACACGAGTGGGAGCATGGCTGCTGCAGGTCTTGCCACTGTTTGGGGAGCCGATTATGCCGTTAAGGAAATCAATGATGCCGGCGGCATTCGTGGCAAGAAGCTTCGCATCATTCATTATGATGTGAAAGGCGATCCCAACGAGGCAATCAATGCCTACAATCGTCTTGTGGACCAGGACAAGGCAGTGGCTGTAGTCGGGCCGGGTCTTAGCAATATAGGTATAGCGTTAGCTCCTATAGCTGAGGAAAAGAAAGTTCCCATTGTCGGACACTTCATGGACGAACGCTGCACCACCAATGAACAGACGGGTACAAAATGGAACTACATGTATCTTGCCGAACCCAGCTGCAACCAACAGGCAGAAGCCATAGCCTCATACGCTGTGGAAAAACTGGGCATCAAGACAGTGGGCATTCTCTATGACAGCTCCAACGCATATTCCGTAACGCATGCCGAGCCTTTTGCCGCTTACTGTGAAGCCCACGGCGTCAAGGTTGTTGCCAGCGAATCCTTCGGTAAGGATGCCAAGGACTACAAGGCACAGTTGTCCAAGATAATCGCACAGAATCCCGATGCCATTTTCGTTCCGGCTTACGTGCAGCAGAATGCTCTGGCTTATGTGCAGATAAGGCAGTTGGGCTATCAGGGAATCGTTTTGGGTAACAACACTTACAATACACCGTTTGATACCCTTATTGCCGGCACTTCTCCTGATAATCTCTACTTCATATTCAACGTTGACTACTCTTCCGAATTTACCAAGTTCCTGGGCGATGCATACCGCGCGGAAAAGAATGAAGAGCCCTTCATCAACTGCGCATTCGGATATGACGCTGTAAAACTCATAGCCAACGGGCTTAACCATGCAGAAGATATAACCAGCGGCGAGTCGATATCCAAGGCCATAGAAGCAAAAACACAGGCTGTTATGACATCCTCGGGTCCCATTACAATCAATCCGGATACCCATCGGCCGGAAGGAATGGGTGTTTACATCGCAAAATGGGCATCTGACATGAGCAAGGTAGAACTGTTGGAATATTATTTGGCCAAATAAACCGACTGAGCCCTTGCAGGTGATGTCTTCAATGAACCATCGAAGACATCACCTGCAAAAAATGCTCCCGGAAGCCTGCGGTGCCGGGTAGGCATATGGGATCTTGTGCATCCTGATTGCGGAGGAAAGACTATGGTTCTGTTTTATGTTCAGCAGCTTATAAACGGGGTGTCCCGCGGAGCAGTATATGCACTGATAGCCGTAGGCTTTGCCCTTATTTTCAGCGTACTGAAATTTTCAAACTTTGCCCACGGTGGACTGATTAGCGTTGCTGCTTATGCAGGTTACTATTTCAGCACAAAGTTCGATTTTCCGCCGGTCATAGCCATTCTCTGCACGGCTTTGATAGGTGCAGTCATGGGAATTATTCTGAATTATATAGCGTTCTACAACCTTCAGAGGAGGAACAGCCCCAATATCTTTTACTTTGTGAGTTCCATAACTTGCGGCATATTGTTCATGAACATCCTGACACTGATGTTTGGAACCACATTTTATGCCATAAAACCGTTCTTTAAAAACAACATCATCAAAATTGGCAACCTGATCATTCTAAAAATGGACATCATGATCCTGGCTTTGACCTTCGTTCTTCTGGCAGCGCTGATGCTGCTTATCAACAGGACAAAGATGGGACTTGCCCTGAGGATGGTTTCCATTGATAAGGATACCGCCATGCTGATGGGCGTCAACTCCAGCGTTGTTATAACCGTGACCTTCAGTATTGCAGGCGCCCTGGCCGGAATAAGCGGTATTCTTTTGGGAGCTAATTTCACCATCGATCCTTTTTTGGGCAACATGGTGGTTAAAGGCTTCATCGCTTCTGTAATAGGCGGGCTCGGCTCTCTTCCCGGTGCCATTATTGGAGCAATTTTGCTGGGTGTCATGGAAGTTATTTTCACGGTTCTGGTAGGCGATATCCTGTCTCCCGCTATCATATTCGTCATGACCCTGATATTCCTGCTGATTCGTCCGCAAGGCATCAGTGGGCACTTCGTAACGGAGAAGGCGTAGGGGGTGAGAGCGTATGAACGACTATATTGCTTCGCTGATACAGACAACATGCATATCGTTGATCGGTGTTGTGAGCATCTTCCCGCTTACAGGCATGACCGGCCTTTTCAGCTTTGGACAAGCTGCATATATGGCAGTGGGCGCATATGTCTCGGGTATACTGGCGGTAAAACTGGGAATGCCCTTTTGGCTCTGCCTGCTGCTGGGTGTTCTTTCGTGCGGCTTGTTGGCAATCATTATCGGTTATCCGACACTGAAGCTGCGTAAGGATTATTTCTCACTGATGTCCCTTTGCCTCGGGGAGGCGGTGACAGCCGTTCTCAACAAATTCGGAACGATAACCGGAGGCGCTGCAGGTCTCAGCAATATACCCAAAAAGTCGACCATGCCTCTGATTATCATCAGCGCGGTTGTGACCGTGGCTCTGGTGGCATTGTTCAAGAACTCCAGATTCGGACGTATGAGCCTTGCCATAAAAGCTGACGAATTGGCCGCAAAATCATTCGGCATCAATGTATTTGCCCATAAAATGAAAGTGTATATTTTCACCTCCATGATAGCGGGTTATGCCGGAGTATTGTACGCCTTCTACCTTACATACCTCGATCCGAATCTGTTTGGCTGGACCCGTTCCAGCGAGTGGGTCATATTCCTTTTCTTCGGCGGGGTCAACAGCCTTACCGGTTCGGTTCTGTCCACAATCATCCTGACAGTATTGCCTGAAATACTCAGGTTTGCGTCATCCGCCCGTATCGTCATGTATACCGTCCTGATACTTCTCGTTATCAATTTCAAACCTAACGGCCTGCTGGGCGAGAAGGAACTGCGAATACCAGTCCGCAAGCAGTTCAGAACGAGGACGAGGGGGTGAGGCTCATGGCACTGCTGAATGTGGAAAACATAAGCAAAAAATTCGGAGGCGTCTGCGCAGTAGACGGATTTTTCATGGAAGTCGAAAAGGGTGAGGTGGTTGGAATCATTGGCCCCAACGGCGCGGGGAAAACCACCATCTTCAACCTTATTTCAAAGGTCTATGAGACCGAGTGCGGGCGCATCTGGCTAGACGGAACAGATATAAGCAGCTATACGCAGGAACAGGCGGCAAGAAGCGGTATAGGCAGAACATTCCAGAACATAAGGCTTTTTAACAGCCTGAATGTTCTGGATAACGTCAAGGTTTCCTGTGATTATAAGCCGAGGTACTCTCTGATAGAGGCTATCCTGTCCCTGCCCCGTACCATAAAGGGCAAAAGGGAGACCCATGAGGAAGCCATGGCGTGCTTAAGGGCCGTTGGGCTTGAAAAATATGCCCTTGAAAAACCCGGAAATCTGCCCTATGGCATGCAACGTAGGCTCGAGATAGCCCGTGCCCTCGCTCTCAAACCCAAAGTGCTCATGCTGGATGAGCCGGCTGCCGGTCTTAATCCTGAGGAATGTGCAGAACTGGTGAGATTTCTGAAGGATATCACTCAGAAATTCGATATTGCTCTGGTCATCATCGAACATCACATGGATGTTGTCATGAATCTTTGCCATAAAATTTACGTTTTGGAATTTGGAAAAACCATAGCTGTCGGTACGCCGGAAAAGATTCAGAACGATCCTAAGGTGCTTGCGGCTTATCTGGGAGAGGAGGAAGACTGATTGCTGAGCGTAAATAACCTGAGCTTAAGTTATGGAAAAAACCGGGCCCTTTCCAATGTATCTTTTGAAGTCCAAAAAGGCGAGATCTTCAGCATTATCGGTGCCAACGGCGCAGGCAAAAGCAGTCTTTTAAGATGTATTTCCGGGTTGGTCAAGCCGATGGAAGGAACCATTTATTACGAAGGAAAACCTCTTCCGAAAGAACCTCACAAAATCACCGCCGCCGGCATCGTTCATGTACCGGAGGGACGCAGGATCTTTGCGCCGCTTACTGTCAAAGAGAACTTGAAAGCCGGAGCCTTTCTGGTCAAGAGCCGAAGTGAAATCGAGGCGAGGATAGAGGAACAGTACAAGATATTTCCAAGGCTTAAGGAAAGGGAAAACCAGTATGCCGGGACGCTTTCCGGCGGAGAGCAGCAGATGCTTGCCATTGCGAGGGCTTTGATGTCAAGACCCAAGCTCATTTTGCTTGATGAACCGTCCCTTGGACTTGCGCCCCTGGTTGTCAAAGAAGTGTTCCGAATCATTGAGTTTATCAGGGAACAGGGCGTTACCGTGCTCCTGGTGGAGCAAAATGCAAAGAAAGCGTTAAGCCTTGCGGACCATGCGGTCGTTTTGGAAAACGGTATCATACGCAAAACAGGTACCGGAAAAGAGCTTCTGAACGATCAAGTTGTCAAAGAGGCCTATTTAGGCGCCGGACATAGCGACTGAATAACCAACAACAATGCGAAAAGGTAGGGAGAGTGGACATGCTGCTAATCGAAAAGAAGATAGACAATCTGAAAGTATATGTGTACGAAAACAGAAAGTATATGGGAAAAGAAGCAGCCAAAAAAGCTGCAGAGATCATTAACAATGCAATTTCCAAAAAAGGCGAGGCTAATGTCATATTTGCCGCTGCTCCGTCCCAGACAGACCTTCTGGAAGCGCTCATCAGCGAAAACGTGGATTGGACAAAGGTGAACGCATTCCAGCAGGATGAATACCTGGATCTTGATCCTGAGCATCCTGCAGGTTTTGGGAATTTCCTGCGCCGTCATATTTATGACAAACTGCCTTTCAAGTCCTGTCATTTCCTTTACTGCAGGCCGGAACAGGCAGAGGCCAAATGCCAGGAGTATGCAGAGCTTCTCAAGAAGATTCCTCCCGATATGATCTTCCTTGGTGTGGGAGAAAACGGGCATATTGCCTTTAATGATCCCCAGGTTGCAGATTTCAATGATCCCAAGGATGTGAAGATAGTTGAGCTTGACCAGGTATGCAGAAATCAGCAGGTCAATGACGGGTGCTTTGAAAGCATCGATCAGGTTCCGACACATGCGCTCACGCTTACGTTAAGCTTTATCATGAGAGTTCCTCAGGCAATAACGGTGGTTCCTACATCGCTCAAGGCTAAGGCTGTTGCAAGGGCGCTGCATGGCGAGATATCCGAGGAATGCCCCGCCAGCATTTTGAGAAGACATGCATCGGCTGAGCTCTATCTGGACAAGGAAAGCGCCAGGGAGGCTTTTAACCTGTAAATGACAAGGGGGCTATGCAATATGTATGGATACGATCTCAGCGCAGATGAAATTATGTGCAAAAATATGGAGCTCGCCATCGTTCCCCTGGCATCCATAGAACAACACGGGACCCATCTTCCTGTCGCAACGGACTGGTACATAGCAATGGCCCTGGGGAAAAAGGTGGCGGAACTTTCAGGAGGCTTTTTGGTTCCGGCCCTTCCCATTTCCACCTGCCGGGAGCACATGGGCAAAAAGGGAAGCGTATGGATGGATCACGACATCTACTACAATATGTTGAAGAGCATTTTACTAAGCCTTAAGGAACAGGGCTTCGGGAAAGCGCTTCTTCTTCAATGCCACGGCGGAATATTCATGGCAGGCCCCTTGGTGAGGCAAATGAACGCCACGTGCAATCCCGATTTCATGGTAGCTTTCATCGATATCTGCAATGTTTTCAGTTTGTTGTATGAAAAAGGCATTGCTGAAACCTCCACTGAGCTCCATGCGGGTGAGATTGAAACATCCCTCATGCTGCATATAGCTCCCGAAACCGTAAACATGGCGGTGGCTGAAGATTTTGTGCCTGAAGTGCCTAGAGCCTATCTGAACTATGGTTCCATATTCAGAGCCTCGCCTACCGGTGTATGGGGCGAACCCACAAAAGCCGCTGCCGAAAAAGGCAAAGCCATGCTGGAATTTGCCGCGCGGTATGCGATAGAGGAATCCGAACGCATATTTGACTATATAAGCAGAAAAGAAAAAATAGGTTATTCTGATTTTTAACTGAACCAGGAGGGGGAGTCCATGAGCAGAAAAGTAAAAGTTTTGCTGGCCGGCGCGGCCTTTGCCGCTGATCTGCATGCTGATGCCTATTCAAGGATTAGGGATAAAGCTGAGATAGTTGCCATTGTGGACAAAAATATCGAGCGCGTAAAAGAGCTGGCGCTTCGCTACGGGTTCACGGGCTATGTGCCGTACTCCGACATAGATGAAGCGTTGGAAAAAACCGAATGCGATGTGGTGGACATTTGCCTGCCCAATTTCCTGCATGCATCAGTGGCGATAAAAGCGCTGGAGAAGGGGTTCCATGTCATATGCGAAAAACCCCTGGCCACAAAGGTCGAGGATGCTGTAAAGATCATTGAAACAGCCGAACGTATGGGGAAAAAGGTTTATTATGCCGAGGACTGGCTTGGGTCTCCTGCACTGAACAAAGCCCTGGAGCTCATAGAAAAAGGCGGAATAGGGGAGCTGAAATTCATACGGGCCAGGGAGTGCCATTCAGGCTCGCATTCCCCCTTTGCGCAAACCATTGAATACTGCGGCGGAGGAGCCATGATGCACCTGGGTATCCATCCTGTCGGATTTGTGCTGGCCCTTAAGAACAATCGCTGGGAAAGCCTGACCGCATTGACCAGCGGTGGCCTTGAAAAAAACCTCATGCACAAGGGCATGGAGGGTGAAGACTGGTCAGCTGCGCTCATCCGGTTTGAAGACGGAACCACCGCGGTTCTTGAAGCCAATTTCGTCACCAGGGGAGGCATGGAAGACTATATCGATTTTTACGGCGATCAGGGATGCCTGCACGTAGACCTTACTTTCAGCAGTGCTTTGAGAGGATTCTCCATTCCCGGGTTCGATTACACGGTGGAAAAGGCCGAGTTGACCACCGGCTGGTCGAGGCCTGCAGTCGATGAAAGATACAATCTGGGTTATGTGTCTGAAATCGCGCATTTTGTGGACTGCATACAGAAGAACTGCGATGCCAAGGTTGGGCTGCGCGGTATTGACGGGCTTGAGGCCGTAAAAGTTATTCATCTGATCTATAAGAGCGCCAGGGAAGGAATTCATATCAAAAACGAGGCCTTGGGGGTGCGGTGATGGAAGATATCAGGATACCGGTTACGGTTGGCAGCATAACCTTCAAAAACCCGTTCTACGTCGCATCCGGGCCAACCACTAAGAGCCTGAAGCAGCTTATACGTATAGAGGAAACCGGCTGGGCTGCCGCGAGCATCAAACTGAGCATTGATCCTGCGCCTTACATCAACAGAAAGCCAAGGTATGACTTGTTTGAAGACAGGAACGCTCTTGCCTTTACTACCGAGAAAAGGCTTACGGGCGATGAAGGTGCAGCTCTTATCAGGGAGGCCAAAAAGCATCTGAAAGAACTCATCCTCTTTGCCAACATCACCTATGCCGGCGACGAGGGAACCGAAGGCTGGGTGAAGATGGCAAAGAAGTTCGAAGCCGCGGGGGCAGATGTTATCGAGCTGAACATGTGCTGTCCCAATATGTCCTACAATGTTTCCCTTACCTCAGCCGGGACTGAATGCTCCGTGAGGCAGACCGGCGCAAGCTTGGGACAACAGGGAGAAGTGGTGGCAGAGATAGTACGGGCTATCAAAAAGGAAATCAGTATCCCGCTGTTTGTAAAGCTGACTCCCGAGGGCGGAAAGATAGCCGAAATATCAAAGATACTGCATGAGGCCGGCGCGGATGCCGTCAGCGGGACAGGCAACAGGATGGGCATACCCGTGTTGGACCTGGATCACCCGGAGAAAGCTGTTTACCATCTCCAGGAAGAGGTGAGCATGAGCTGCCATTGCGGCGCTTGGCTTAAGCCGTTGGCGCAGCGCGACACTTATGAGATAAGGAAACTGTGCGGAGAGGATATAAAAATTGCTGCCACAGGCGGTATCCGCGACTGGAAGGACGCTGTTGAGATGATCCTGTGCGGCGCTGATCTTCTGGGCATCTGTTCCGAAACGCTCATAAGCGGTTATGATATCGTAAGGCCTATGATAAAAGGCCTCCATGAATACATGACCAGGCACGGTTACAAGTCTGTCACCGACTTCAGGGGACTAATCATTCCGAAAATGAAAACAGCTCAGGAAGTCACGCTTCACGACGGCTACGCCAAGGTTATGCAGCCCAGGCTGTCGGGCCCGTGCAAGGTTGCCTGCCCTTATCATGTTCCTGCGCAGGCGTATGTCCAGAGCGTCGGCCGGGGAGATTTCAAAACCGCCTATGACATCATCACTGAAAAAGGCCTTTTGCAGGGGGCCTGCGCATACCTATGCCCCAGCCCATGCGAGGATGCATGCGTAAGAGGTGAATATGGAAGTCCGGTACGGATTCGCGAGCTTAAGAAATATGTGCTGGACAAGGGTGAAAAGGAAGGCTGGGCGCCGGCATTTGAAAGAGAAGCGTCAAACGGCCGTAAAGTCGCCGTCGTGGGAGGTTCTGCTTCAGGTATAGAGGCTGCCTTCCGCCTGTCCAAGGCCGGTTACGAAGTATCGCTTTTCGAAAAGGAAGACAGGATTGGCGGAATCATATCCAGCCTGGCAAATGTGGGACTGGCTCCTGCCGGTTTGACCGAAAGACTTGCGAAGGGCCTTGAGCATACCGGCGTAAAAATACTCCTGAATCATGAGTACGGATCAATTGTTTCTGCGGACGAACTTCTTAAACAAGGTTATGAAGCCGTCGTTCTCGCTTTCGGGGAAGAGGAAAGAGCGGCATTGCATCATTCCGTTCCCGGAGCTGAAAGCGTAATCAGTTCAAAGCTTTTGCTGAAGGAACCAGGCAGGGCGAAGGGACTGCGCATTGCTATTCTGGGCGACGGACTTCCCGCTTTGTATGCTGCTTATGCTGCATTGTACGAGGGTTCTGAACATGTCTATCTGGCAGGAAGATTCAACAAAAAACAGAGGGCTGTTCAAAAACTGCTGGACAAGCTTCCCGGGAATTTCAGCATCATTGAAGGCATGACTTTGAAAGCCGTAAAAGCAGCAGACGGGAAAGTAGACAGCATCGAATTATACGGGAACAACGGCATAGTGTCCGAAATCCCCTGCAGTGCGGTATACGCGGTAATGAAGGAAAAAGCACCGGAGAGAAAAGGTGGTCCCATATTCATCGCCCGCTCGGGCGTGGCCGGCGGCTTAAACCTTATTGCCGCAGCAGCTGAGGGATATAGACTCGCTTGTGAAGTGGATAACCTGCTGAGGGGGGAGAATGGGGTTCTCGTGCCTGAGGGCGGACTGGTGCCCGCCAGGCGGCAAGAAGTTTTAAAGCGCAGGGGTGTGTTGCCCTATGAAGGGAGACTTGAAGAAAAACCCATTACTTCTGACGAAGAAGCCATCAATGAAGGCAAAAGATGCCTCGGCTGCGGCTGCGGTGAAGGATGCCAGCTCTGCAAAACCATATGCGCAGAGTTTGCTCCTGCCATAACCAAAAGGGACGAAATTTACATCAAACCCGAGGATTGTGTGGCATGCGGCATGTGCTTCAACCGCTGCCCCAATGGAAACATAGAAATGGTCGATACAGGCATTATTGAATGATTCAAGGAGGTGCATCCAATGGATTATGGCTTAAAGGGGAAAACGGCTGTTGTAACAGGCGCCGGCGGCGTGATATGCGGCGTTATGAGCAAGGAGCTGGCCAAGCAGGGCGTAAAGGTTGCTCTCCTCGATATTCTTGAGGAGAACGCCCGGAAAGTGGCCGATGAGATCACTGCAGCCGGCGGAGAAGCTATCGCTTTAAAGGCGGATGTTCTGGATCCCAAAAGCCTGGAAGAGGCGTGCAGCAAAGTTGTAGAGGCATTTGGAGGTGTGGACTTCCTGATAAACGGCGCAGGAGGCAACAAACGCCAGGCAACCACCAGCCCGGAAATGGACTTCTTCCATCTTGAGGCTGACGCGATACGCTGGGTGTTTGATTTGAATGTTACGGGGGCGATTCTGACAACTCAGGCTTTTGGAAAGGAACTGGTGAAGAAGGGGAAGGGATGCGTCATTAACATCGCATCCATGGCGGGATATCTTCCCCTTACCAATACGGTGGCATACAGCGCCGCAAAAGCCGCTGTAGCCAACTTCACCAAATGGATGGCGGTCCATTTTAATCTCAATTATAGCAAAGAGATCAGAGTCAATGCAATTGCCCCCGGATTCCTGCTGACAGAGCAGAACCGTTATCTTCTGACAAATCCTGATGGCAGTTCAACACCGCGAGGAGAGAAAGTTATCGCCAAAACGCCCATGGGTCGCTACGGAAAACCGGAAGAACTTTGTGGTGCGCTCATGTGGCTGCTGAGCGATGATGCTTCCTTTGTGACCGGTGCCGTGATACCGGTTGACGGCGGTTTCTCAGCCTATTGGGGAGTTTAAGAAAAAATCTGAATGCGAAATCAACGAGGGGGGGCTTGTCATTATGGCCAGGATAAAAATACAAGATTTAAAAAATTTTTGCATTAATGCTCTGGAAAAAGAAGGTATGAAGCCGGAACTGGCAGTCATCACCGCGACCGTGCTGACGAAAACCGATGCATACGGAACTCACAGCCACGGAACAAAAAATCTGCATAATTACATAAAAAAAGCACGGGCCGGCGGCCTCACGCTTAACGCTGAGCCTGAAATCATCAAAGAAGGTCCGTCATATGCCCTTATGGATGGCAATAACGCCATGGGCATGGTGTGCGGCGTAATGGGCATGGAGCTCGCCTGCAAAAAGGCTTCTGAAACAGGTGTGGGACTTGTCACCATAAGGAACAGCAACCATTTCGGAGCAGCAGGGTATTATGCCAACATTGCTTCGGAAAAAGGGATGATTGGTTTTGTAGTGAGCAATGTGGATCCCAACATGAATGCGCCTGGTGCAAGGTCGAAGGCGCTTGGCAACAATCCCATTGCTTATGCGGCGCCCGCAATCAGCGTTCCTTCGGTATTTCTGGATATTGCCCTGAGCAACGTGGCATCCCTCAAAGTATTTAAGGCAAGAGCAGAAGGGAAGAGCATCCCAGATACCTGGATCGTTGATAAGGACGGCCTTCCCACCACCGATCCCAGCCGCTATCCCGAAGAAGGCGCCATGCAGCCTATGGCAGGACACAAAGGATACGGACTGGCGGTATTTGTAGATTTAATTACCGGTGTCATGAATGGCGGCGCCACCAGCATGAGCGGAGAGATCGATAGCTGGGTTCTCTCGCTGGATAAGCCCAACAACGTATGCCATACCTTTATAGCCATTGACGCGTCAAAGTTTATAGGCGAAGGCGTATTGGCGCAGCGCACTGAAGATATGGCCCAGACCCTGAGAAGTCTGCCGAAGGCAAAGGGCAGCCAGCGCATCTATACCCCGGGTGAAATTGAGTGGGAGAACTATAGGAAATCTGAAAGAGAAGGTATATCAATTCCAGATGATGTGCTGGAAAGCCTTAAGGGACTGGCAGAGGATATGCAGATTGAGCTGCCTGTGTTTGACTAAGCAGTACAAAAAATCTGTTTTGGAGGGATAATGATGAATGCTTTAAAGAGGATAGGCCTGTGCGGTGTGGTACCGGTTGTGGTTATCGAAGATGCCAAGGATGCGGTGCCCACAGCTAAAGCACTCTATGACGGTGGCGTTGATGTCATGGAAATAACTTTCCGCACCAGTGCCGCTAAGGAGTCCATACGAAGAGTTGCCGAAGAATTTCCTGACATTTGCGTTGGCGCCGGTACAGTGCTTACCCTTGATCAGGCCAAGGCTGCAGTGGAGGCCGGGGCAAAGTTCATCGTGCTTCCCGGTTTTAACAGGGAAGTTGTAAAATGGTGCGTTGAAAACGATATTGCAGTAACTCCTGGTTGCGTAACCCCCACGGAGATCATGGAGGCCCTGGGGCTGGGCGTTGAGGTTCTTAAGTTCTTTCCGGCCAATGTGTACGGAGGACTCGATGGCATGAAGGCGCTTTCGGCACCTTTTGGCAAGGTAAAGTTCATACCCACGGGCGGAGTTTCCGACAAGAATCTGGCCGAGTATGTGGCAGCGCCCTTCGTTTATGCGGTGGGCGGAAGCTGGCTCTGCAACAAGGCAGACATCGCAGCGGGCAATTTTGACACAATAACCGACCTGTGCAAAAAGGCCCGTCAGACAGTGCTGGGTTATGAGGTTGCCCATGTGGGAGTGAATTGTGACAGCGGGGAGAAATCTGCAGAGGTTTGCGGACAGTTCAGCAAGGCCTTCGGGTTTGAAATCAAGGAAGGAAACAGCTCCAATTTTTCAAGTCCGGCCATTGAGGTAACCAAGCAGATCTTCCCTGGAAAGAACGGCCATATCGCCATTCGTACCGCCAATATGGAAAGGGCGGTTGAGGACCTTAAGAAGAAGGGCTTCTCAATAGACATGGAAACCGCCAAATATAAAGGGGAGAAAATGATAGCCGTTTATCTCACCCATGATTTCGGAGGATTTGCGGTTCATCTTTTGCAGAAATAAGGAGGTTTGAACATGAGGTACCTTACTTTCGGAGAAATTATGTTAAGACTAAAAGCCCCTGGGGTAGAGCGCTTTTTCCAGAGCCCGGTTCTGGAAGCCACCTTTGGTGGTGGAGAGGCCAATGTAGCCGTAAGCCTTGCAAATTACGGATGCGATGTATCTTATATCACCGTGCTTCCTGACAATCCCATCGCCGATGCCTGCATAGCAGAGCTTCGCCGTTTCGGTGTATGCACCCGCCTTATCAAGAGAGGACCGGGGCGCATGGGCATCTATTTCCTCGAGGGAGGAGCAAACCAGCTTCCCAGCAAGGTTGTATACGATCGTGCCTACAGCGCTATAGCCATGGCAAAACCGGGAGATATCAACTGGGATGAGGCCATGGATGGCATTGATTGGTTCCATATCACAGGAATTACTCCTGCCATAAGCGAAGGCGCCATGGCGCTCAGCCTTGAGAGCGTGAAGACTGCAAAATCCAAGGGAATAACCGTATCCTGCGATCTCAACTTCCGAAAGAATCTCTGGAAATACGGTAAAAGCGCTCCTGAGGTGATGACAGAAATAGCAAAATACGTCGATGTGGCCATAGCCAACGAAGAGGATGTGCAAAAGTCCCTCGGTATCAACATTGACGTGGATGTAGAAAGCGGGAAGCTGGACACGGACAAGTACCGCATCCTGTCCGATGAAGTTCTCAAGGCATATCCCAACATGAAAATGATAGCCATTACTCTGAGGGAGAGCAAGAGTGCGGACATCAACGGTTGGGCGGCATGCCTCAATGACAGGGAAAAATTCTACATAAGCCGCAGGTATGAGATAAACGACATTATTGACAGGGTGGGCGGAGGAGATGCTTTCGCTGGTGGGCTTATTTATGGCCTTACCCACTATGACGACAAACAGAAGGCATTGGAATTCGCGGTGGCTGCGTCGTGCCTGAAACACTCTATCCCCGGCGACTTCAACAGGGTTACCTTAAAAGATGTTGAAAACCTTGCCAAGGGCGATGCTTCCGGAAGGGTTCAGCGCTGAGTCGGGTTTTGATGAACAGAAGGATTCGAGTGTGATAATCGGAAGGTAAACTATCGTATTGATAACCTCCGGCATGATATGAAATCATATCAAACCGGAGGTTATTTATTATCTATTGCCGGAAGCGTTATGAAAGGTGCATGATTTTTGTGTCCTATATCTATGGCTGGTTGGACAAATCTTCAGAGATACTGATCGGGAAAGGTGATTCAGCTGGTTAGCATTTTTGTCATATTATAATTACATAAGCTAATATTAATGCCCCATATCTTCACTTGAATATGAATCAACTGCACATCTGATACATTCAAAGAATAATTCCCGGTCTTCTTATACCTATGTGTTAATACCTTCCTTTTTGATGGTAATATTATTACGTAATCATGCAAAAATGCGATTCGTAAGCTTCACAGGGGACATCAGAAGGGGGCAAATGTATGCAAGATAATTCATTGTTCAGACATGTGAGCAGGATCAACAAAGTATTGAACGGGGCTTTCTTTGTACTGGGCTTTGTGATGCTGATTGCAGGGATAGCGACGAAAACAATCTCTGAAAGCATCATTCCTTTGGCGGTAACCATTTTATCAGCTTTCCTGGCGTTGTTCCTGCGGCTGAAAAAGAAAGAGACAGCTGCAAGTTATGTGTTGGTGGCATCAGCTTTGCTGCAGGTGCTTCCCATGCTGTTGACCATGTCAGGAGAAAGCGTTTATGTTCTGGCAATGCTGCCGATCAGTGTGACTGCGCTGTACCTGAATCAATGGACGTTTCTAATCGTTGGCATTATCCTTAATGTGGTAACGCTCATCATACATTTTGTGACGCAGGGTGCAGCCACAGCTGATTTCCTGTTCGCAGACATTCTCCAGGTGTTGATAACATTTGTGTTGTTTATGCTGGTGAGAACCGGCAAGCGTTTGATACTGGAGGCCGGCGACAGGGAAGAGCATTCCAGAAAGCTGCTGGATGATCTGCAAAAGGCCATTGAAGTCATAAAATCAAGCACTGCGGTCTTAAACAGCGACATATCCAAGGGCAATGAGAATCTGAATACGGTCCGCGCGATAAGCGATTCCATTACATCGGCTACCCAGGAAATAACCGAAGGGATTGTGGACCAGAACAGGAGCGTTTCTCAGATTAACCAAATGATAAAAGAGGCATACAACAAGGTGTCCGAGCTGACGGAGTTTTCAAATCAGTTGAAGAGCGTATCCACGACTGCCAGCAAGCTTGTCTCCGACGGGTCAGACAAAATTGGTGTCATGGACAAGCAGATGGAGATGATCAACGAAGCGGTGGCAAAATCCGTTGAAACCGTTCAGGAACTGAACGACAATGTGGATGAGATAAACGATTTCCTGTCGGGGATCACGCAAATCGCGGAGCAAACCAATATGCTTGCTTTAAACGCGGCCATAGAGGCCGCCAGGGCAGGAGAATCGGGAAAAGGCTTTGCAGTTGTGGCCGATGAAGTCAGAAAATTGGCTGAACAGAGCGCATTGACGGTAAACCAGATCAATCTAATCATCCATCAAATTAAAGAAAAAACAAGACATGTGCTGGATGAAGTCAGCAGAGTGCAAACGGCGGCACAGGACGGTGAGAAGGTTGTCAGCACGGTCAATCAGACATTTGACTCGATCCGTGAAGCCTTCAGGAACATTGATAGCTGCATCGCAGATGAGTTCAGCAGAATCGGAAACGTTGCCGATTTGTTCTCTCAAATTGACAAGGAGACGGAAAGCATTGCCGCTATCTCCGAGACCCATACTGCCGCAACAGAAGAACTGCTGGCAACACTGGAGGAGCATAATGCCAACATTGAGGACATGAATCATTTGATGCAGAGTATCAAGGCTTCCAGTGAGAACCTGCAGGGTGTTATCGCATGAGTGCTTTTGCCCATGCATGAAAAACGGGAATAACACTAATTGGATTGCGTATACGTAGGCTTCCTGTTGGAATCATGATAAAAAGCCTCAGGAGGCCTTTCTGCTGCTTTACATGCTTTCATCAAGGATCCTTTTCGGTGTATCCGTTTGCCATAAATCTGGAGCAAGGCCAAAACGCATTTTGCCCTTCAACTTCGTTTGTTTTTTGATCATATTTTTGGTATAATGGCGAAACGATCCTCAATTTTTTGCATGTGGGGACCGTTTCAGGCATTGACGAACTTCAGGTCTCACGGGCTCTTGTCGCACAGATTGCCGGTCTGATACTGGTTTCGGTGTTTTATTTCAAGAAGCGTAACCTTCGCTTCATAGATTCAAAGTGATTGAGAAGAAGAGGCATGAATTCCGCAGGAGGAAGTGAGCATGAGGATAGAACATATCGCGATGTATGTGAATGATTTGGAAACGGCAAGAGACTTCTTTGTAAGATATTTCAATGCCATTTCCAATGACGGGTATCATAACCCGAAAACCGGTTTCCGTTCCTATTTCTTAAGCTTTGAAGACGGCGCCAGGCTGGAAATCATGAATAAGCCGGGAATGACCGATGATAAAAAGGGACTGGCAAGGACAGGCTATGCCCACATTGCGTTTTCCGTGGGAAGCAGGGATGCCGTGGATGCCTTGACGAAACGGCTCAGGGATGACGGGTATGAGATCGTGAGCGGCCCGAGGACGACCGGAGACGGCTATTATGAAAGCTGCATTGTCGGTATTGAAGGAAACCTGGTTGAAATAACGGTTTAAGCCCAAGGAAACATGAAGTAAAAAGAAGGGGTGTCTCATGCCTTCAAGACACCCCTTTATTGCGGCTTGCCAAACATATTGATCTGACCAAATCTTTATTCAGCCAACGCTTTTATTTGCTGGTACCCTCTCAAATCGGTATAAAGCTCGCCTTTGTACGGATTGCGCTTTGTCTTGACAACCTTGTAAATCATGTAAACCAGGACCGCAATGTTGGAGAGCAGAGCCAATAAGCTGACGATGAACAGCGGCACTTCATTGTATGAGGAAGCCACCGCAAATTTGCCTTCGTCAATGAATGCCGGGAAGGTCTGCGCAAACATGCACCACAGGGCCAAAGTATGGGCTCTGTGCTGAAGCCATGCTCCCTTTCCGACGGTGAACGCGCAGACAGTCGGCGCAAGAAGCAATGCAAATCCGCAGTACCAGGAATGTCCCGGCAGGCAGTTGTAGGTGTACGCAAAGTTCCATAAATCATAGGCGACAATCCAGAACCACAGCATGTCGGGCCACAGCATGTCCTTGCTCTTGTCTTTTTCTGTCTCCTTACGGAGGCATATGCCGAACCATCCGGTGATGGTGATGACGTTCAAAACACCTGCTGCGGCGTTCATAAAGTTCCACGGACCGCCCAATACATACATTGAGCCGTCGGCAAGGATTCCGCCATTCGGATATTGGATGCCGATCTGAATATCCCGGGCAACGGCTTCAAAAATGTTGATGGCAAGGATAAGGGGCGGAAAGCACAGGGCTATCCTGTTGTCGGCCAGGCGCCATTCCTTTCCGGTCTTCCTGTTCTTGCCGCGTAAATGCCTGATGCACCAGAAGCCGATACATCCGGCCGTTGCGGAATACACTTTTGCGATATGGAACCAGTCGGTATAGGTTTTATCCTTCAGGACGGTAAACCATAATATGCTCAGGACTGCCGGCAATCCCACAAAGCAAAAAAGGCCCACCCATTTATTACGCCTGGTCAACTCGTTAAGCAGGAACAGAGCCGCAAACACAATTAGCCAGACAAGCCACACCGCAAGATCTGAAGCACCTGCTTCATAATTGAACTTAAACATAGACTGCCCCCTAAACAGCAAGATTAAAATTTTAAACAGCAAAGAATTATGGAGAAAACAATCCTCTGCTGCTTATGCCCCCTTAAATACAGCATTCTCCTTAATTGCAGCAAATCTTGCCATGTCTTATAATCCGTCCCGTGCGGCAGAAGCAAGTTGTGAAGCGAGTTGTTAAAAAATGTCATTATAATTTGACTATACCAGAAATATTGAAAATCTTCAATGCAATCGCAAGAGTTTTTTAGTTTATTGATTATGTCCCCGCCCTGCAGCGGATTGCAATTTGAATGTTTCCTTTTTCTGTAAATAAGATATACTGATAAGGGAGGGATTTACGACGAAACTTGAACAGCGGAGGCACATTCAGTATTGATGCGGATCGTCCAGGAAGTCCTTGAACGGGTATAGAGAAAAAACATGAATGAGGTGAAGGAATTGCTGGAATTTATTGCAGATATTTACCTGTTTGAAGAAAATGGCGGCGCCATGCCGGGAGATGGCTGGTCCGGAATGATGCCCTCCTTCAACATGGACGGTGTGTTGATAGCATCAAGAGTATTAAGCGATAAGCCCGTTTTGCCTAAAGGTGAATGGCATGAGGTAATCATCCAGTTGCCTTATGGCGATAAGTTTGAAGAGATTAAAGGAACGCTGAAGAATAATTATGAGTTTAAGCTTAACTTTGGAGGCAAAGTGCTTGGGAAGGGCATTATCAAGTATATTGATTGAACCTTTTCCAGGTGAAGCTCTATGTTCTCAGGTGTTCAACAAGAACAGCGAAGATTATTATTATCGCACATTTTATGACAATTGAAATATCCAGGGAACGTGCCGAATTGGCGATGACAGGGACAGAGGCGGCGGGAGAAGTCATCCTTTACTATCAACGGTTGAACGCAAAAATTCCGGAAAAAATCCAAAGGAGCAGTCACCTTTCTTATTAACCTGAAGCGCAAAACAGCTCCTTTCCTTTTGAAATTCCATCAATTAGTGCTATAATATAAAAAGTTATTTAAAGACCTATGGTAAGAAGGAGTTACATATGGCCAGAGTAACATTCAGGGAGGACCGGTGCAAGGGCTGCGGCCTGTGCATTCAAGTGTGTCCTAAGCAGATAATCCGTGAAAACAGAGAGAAGATCAACGCCCATGGCTATTTCCCCGCAGAGGTCGTGGAGATGGACAAATGCATTGGCTGTGCGTTCTGCGCCACCATTTGTCCCGATTGCGTGATTAAGGTTGAGAAGTGAGGAGGTAACCGGGAATGGGAGAAAAACTTCTGATGAAAGGCAATGAGGTTATTGCGGAAGCCGCGATCCGTGCGGGATGCCGCCATTATTTCGGTTATCCCATCACACCTCAGACAGAGATTGCCCATTACATGGCCAAGAAGATGCCCAAGGTGGGAGGCGTTTTCCTCCAGGCCGAAAGCGAAGTAGCGGCCATCAATATGGTATATGGTGCCGCATCGGCGGGCAAGCGCGTTATGACTTCATCCTCCAGCCCAGGGATAAGCCTGAAGCAGGAGGGTATTTCTTATGCTTCCGGTGCCCAACTGCCGGCAGTCGTGGTCAATATCATGCGCGGCGGACCCGGGCTGGGCGGCATTCAGCCATCCCAGAGCGACTATTTCCAGGCCACCAAGGGCGGCGGCCATGGCGATTACCGCATGATCGTCCTGGCGCCTTCCAGCGTTCAGGAGATGTATGAACTGACCGTTGACGCTTTTAATTTGGCTGATACATACAGGATGCTGGCCATGATTCTCGGAGACGGTATTCTTGGCCAGATGATGGAAGTGGTCAACTTCCGCGACGAGGAGCCCATTGTCCAGGCTGACAAGTCATGGGCCACCACCGGCCACGGCATGAAGCGGGAACACAACGTCATCACCTCCATCCATCTGGATCCTGCCGTGCTGGAACAGTGGAACAAGGGACTGCAGGAGAAGTACAGGGTTATTGCCGAGAAAGAACAGCGCTATGAGCTTTACCGCTGCGAGGATGCGGAGATCATTATCGTTGCCTATGGTTCTGTGGCGCGCATCGCCAAGAATGTTATCAAGGTAGCCGAAGAGGAAGGCATCAAGGTCGGGCTCTTGCGTCCCATTACCCTGTGGCCGTTCCCGACAAAAGCCTTTGAACAGGTTATCGATAAGCCCAGGGCATTCCTGACCGTAGAGATGAGCTCGGGGCAGATGCTTGAGGATGTCATGCTGGCGGTAGGCGGCAGGAAGCCCGTTTACTTTACGGGAAGAATGGGCGGCATGATTCCTCAGGTGGACGATATCATGGCGAAGATCAGGGAGATCAGGGCCAACTGACCCCATGAAGGTTAAGGAAAGGAGAGGTAGCAATGGCTGTTGTTTTTGACAGGCCGCATGCATTAGTCGATATACCCATGCACTATTGCCCCGGGTGCACCCACGGCATCGCCCACAGGCTGGTTGCCGAGGCATTGGATGAACTGGGCATTGAAGGAAAAACGGTGGGGATCTCTTCGGTGGGATGCTCCTACAACAACTATTTCTATTTCAACTGCGACATGATCCAGGCTCCCCACGGACGAGCCCCGGCGGTGGCTACGGGCGTGAAGAGGAGCCTGCCCGATAATATTGTGTTTACATACCAGGGTGATGGCGACCTGGCTGCCATAGGAACGGCGGAAATCGTCCATGCCGCGGCCAGGGGCGAGAACATCACCGTCATCTTCATCAACAATACCATCTATGGCATGACTTCCGGGCAAATGGCGCCTACGACCCTGCTCAGCCAGGTGACCACCACCACGCCTTATGGACGGGATCCCAAGGAACACGGATTTCCCATCAGGGTCTGCGAAATGCTTGCCACGCTTTCCGGCCCGGCCTATATCGAACGGGTTTCGCTTCACGACATCAAGCATATCAAAAAGGCAAAAGAGGCCGTAAAGAAAGCCTTTAAGGTACAGATAGCAGGAAAGGGATTCTCGCTGGTCGAGATGCTCTCCACCTGTCCCACCAACTGGGGTATGACGCCTCTGGAAGCCCTTGACCGTATCAAGAACGAAATGCTGGAATACTATCCGCTTGGTGTGTATGCGGGAAAGGATCTGGAGGTGTAACCCATGTTTCTTCATGAAGTGATCATCGCAGGTTTCGGCGGCCAGGGTATCCTGTCTGCCGGAAGACTGATAGCCTATGCAGGGATGCTGGATGGAAGGGAAGTCTCCTTCTTCCCGTCCTATGGCCCTGAGATGCGCGGCGGAACGGCCAACTGCATGGTGGTGGTCTCGGAAGACCCCATTGCTTCACCGGTGCTCAACAGATGTTCCGCGCTGATTGTCATGAACAACCCATCCATGGAGAAGTTTGAGCGCTATCTGAAAAAGGATGGTGTCCTGATCGCCGACAGTTCACTGGTAAAGCGCGAACCGACGAGGACCGACATCCGGTATTTCGGCCTGCCGGCTACCCTGATGGCCACCGATGCAGGCAACAAGGCTTTCTCAAACATTTACCTGATGGGAAAGCTGATAAAGGAGACCGGCATCATCACGCCGGAAAGCTTTGAAAAAGCCCTGTACGGTGTGCTGCCCCAAAGCAAGCATCACCTGATACCCCGGGAGATGGAAGCCCTGCGGGCAGGCATGGCCATATAACAGGATGAATCATGGAAGGCTCTGCTTGAACAGAGCCTTTTTTGCTGCCTGAAGGAAACAGAGGCCCTGAATGGGACCAAATGGCGTCCTGGAACGGTTTGCCGATAATGGGCAAAGTAACATGGCATTGACTTTCCTTAAAGGTATGAAGTAGAATGGTAACAGTATTTGTAAATCGTTTGCAATGACATGATCGGCCGGTTCAGGCAGCCGGTCATTCGTTTTGATGCGAGCATCCGAAACCATGGGAAGGAGATGGGATTATGGGAATTATCAGAGCGGCATTTGAAGCAGTGCGGGGCGGTCTTGCCGACCAGTGGCTGGAAGTCTTTGAGGCGGGAGATATGAGCGATACAACCGTCATGACCACCGGTGTGAAGGTCCGGACCGATAAGCGCAACCGTAACCTCAAGGGAACCGACAATATTGTGACCGACGGTTCCATCATCCACGTCTATCCCAACCAGTTCATGATACTGACCGATGGGGGCAAGGTGATAGACTACACCGCCGAGCCGGGGTACTACAAGGTGGATAACAAGACCTCTCCCTCCCTTTTCAACGGGCAGTTCGGCGAGGCGCTCAAGGAAACCTTCGGCAGGATAAAATTCGGAGGAACGACGCCTTATGCCCAGAAGGTCATCTTCATCAATCTGCAGGAGATCAAGAACATCCCCTTTGGTACCGTCAACGCTGTCAACTATTTTGATACCTTCTACAACGCCGAATTGTTCCTGCGTTGCCACGGATATTTCTCCATCCGCATTGTGGATCCTCTGAAGTTCTACGCGGAAGCCATCCCCAAGAACAGGGACAGGGTTGAAATCACCGATATACATAAGCTATACCTCTCGGAATTCCTCACGGCCCTTCAGGCATCCATCAACAAGATGTCCGCGGACGGCATCAGGATTTCCCATGTGACATCCAAGGGTATGGAGCTGGCCAAATACATGGCCGACGTCCTGGACGACACATGGACCGAAAAGCGGGGCATGCTTATTGAATCGGTCGGAATAAACAGCATTTCCTATGATGAAAACTCCAGAAAGCTGATCGATAGGTACAACCAGGTCGGCATGATGGCCAAACCGGAGCTCAGGGAAACTTATGTCCAAACCACCATTGCGGACAGCATTAAGGCTGCGGCTTCCAATAATGCCGGCGCCATGACAGGTTTCCTGGGGCTGGGCATGACCATGCAGACCGGCGGGGCATTCATGAGTGCCGCATCGCAGACAAACCAGTTCCAGATGCAGCAGCAAATGCAGCAGCAGGCCCAACAATCCCAGCAGGCTCAGCCTGCAGGTGGGGAAACCTGGGTATGCTCCTGCGGCACAAGCAACAGCGGCAAGTTCTGCATCAATTGCGGTAAGCCCAAGGCGGCCGACGGCTCATGGAAATGCTCCTGCGGTTCGGTGAACACCGGAAAGTTCTGTCCCCAGTGCGGCAGCAAGAAGCCGGAAACCCAGGCAAAGACCTTCAAGTGCGATAAATGCGGCTGGCAGCCGGCTGATCCCGCTAATCCGCCGAAGTTCTGCCCGGAATGCGGCGATCCGTTCAACGAACAGGACATGATCTGAAGCATGGACCCTTGAGAATGGTACCGAGAGGTGTGTGGTTTCATGTCGGTAGTGGTGTACAAATGCCCCCATTGCGGGGCATCTCTCACCTTTGATGCAGACAGGCAGAGATGGGAATGCAAGTTCTGCCTGGGAACCTTTGATAAACAGACACTTGAGGCGTACCTTGCCTCACAGAAGGAAACGAATCCTGACCTGGAGAAGCCCGAAGAGCCGGAGCAGGTAAGCGCAGAGGAATATGTCCATGAGCAAGTGGACGAGGAGTTCAACCGGAACGCGCGGGCCTACAGATGCCCGGACTGCGGTGCGGAAATCGTGACCGATGCCACAACAGCCGCAACCTTCTGCGTATTCTGCCATAATCCCACCATTATTCCAGCACGGTTGTCGGGCGAATACCGTCCATCACAGGTCATTCCGTTCAAAATCAGCAAAGAGGCGGCGCAGAAGGCTTTCCTGAACTGGTGCAAAAGAAAGCCCCTCGTTCCGCCCGATTTCAAATCCAAGCCGCAGTTGGAGAAGATTACGGGGATGTATGTGCCCTTCTGGCTGTATGACTGCTCGGTTTCGGCAACCCTGCGTGCCAATGCGCAGAAGATCAGGCGCTGGCGCTCGGGAAATTATGAGCACACCGAAACCAAGTATTACGAACTATACAGGGATGGGGACATGAGCTTTGCGGGCATTCCCGCCGACGGGTCGTCAAAAATGGAAGATAAGACCATGGACCTTCTGGAGCCCTATGACTATAGCCAGATGGTGCATTTTGACATGTCCTACCTCTCCGGCTACCTGGCCGAAAAGTACGACGTGGACAAGGAAGGCGTATGGCCGCGCGTCAAGGAAAAAGTAGCCAACGACGCCGTCGCGCAGCTGATGACGACTGCGAAAGGCTATGATGCGGTCCAGGTTACCCATCAGGAAGTGCGCATCAAAAGCAGGAAGGCCCATTACACCCTTTTGCCGGTATGGATGCTGATGTACAAGCATGGGGATAAAAAATACCTGTTTGCCATGAACGGGCAGACGGGCAAAGTGGTGGGAAAGCTTCCCATCAGCATAAAAAGAGCGATTGCATGGTTCTGCGGCATCGCGGCCGCGGTATTTACCATCCTTTTCATCGCTTCGGGGGTGTATTACCTGTGAGAAAGCTGTTTGTGGTAACCCTGCTCGTACTGTCCTTGCTTTTGGGGACACTCCCTGCATTTGGTCTGGACACCGAACTGAAGGTGTATGACTACGCGGATCTGTTAACCGGGGATGAAGAAAACGCCCTCATGGAACGGGCGCGGGAGATAGCCCAAATGCACCGGTTTGATGTGGTTGTGGTCACCACCGAAGATACCGGTGGCAAAACCTATATCGATTATGCGGACGATTTCTATGACCAAAACGGATTCGGCTACGGAAAGAATGCCGATGGCATCCTGTTTTTAATGGATATGGAAAGCGGGATGCCCTGGATCACCTATCGGGGAAAGGCCATCCAGATTTTGGATGTGGACGATGTTCTGGACGCCATACTGGATCCCTATTTCGACGGCAATTACTATGAGGCCGCCAATGCCATGATGGACCGTGTGTCGTACTCCCTGTCCGGGGAAGTCCGACAGGCTTACGCCGATATTGATACTTCGCTGAAGGTGTATGATGATGCGGATCTTTTTACCGAGGAAGAAGAGCGGGAACTCAGGAAATGGGCCCAAAAAATAGCTTCGGAAAAGAAGATGGACGTTGTGTTGGTCACCACCGAGGACACCTTGGGCAAATCCTCCATGGCCTATGCGGATGACTTTTTCGACTACAACGGGTTTGGGTACGGACCCAATTACGACGGCGTCCTGCTTCTCATCAACATGGATATCAGGGAGGTCTGGATCTCCACCACCGGAAGAGGGATAACGGCTTTCACCGATGCGGCCATTGATGATATACTCGACGAGATGGAGCTTCCCTTAAGTAACGATCAGTTTTATACGGCCGCAAGAATCTTCCTGAAAAAAGCGGAATATTACGCGTCGCACGGTTTTCAGAAAGCGGCTTATCATATCCCGGGGCTTCTCTTCATTTCATTCATCGTGGCCGGACTTGCGGTGCTCGGTATGGCTGCCCAGAACAAGACCATGAAAACCACAACCCCAGCCACCTACCTGGTGGGGGATTCTTTCCGGTTGAGGGACAATCGTGACATCTACATAAGAACCGCCGTTACCAAGCGCAGTATCAGCAGCAGCTCCGGCAGCGGGAGCGGAGGAAGCAGCACGCACAGAAGCAGCAGCGGGCGTTCCCATGGCGGCGGCGGAAGAAAATTCTGACAAACGGAGTGAAAGACAAAAACCAAAAAGCCCGGATCGCAGTCCGGGCTTTCTTTGCATGTTGGCAGATATTGCGGGTCGGCTGTTTGCCGGCCGGGATTGCGTTAGCCGATATCCCCGGGATTGATGCTGATTTCACGGATGATCTTGAGCGACAGCTCAAACTGCAGATCGATGATGTAGGAACGATCATAACGAATCCCGGTTTTCGGGTTATAAAAGGGATGGACAACCGGGCGTGTCATATAAACCGGATTATTCTTCACAACAATGGCGAACATGCCATTGCTTAACAGGACAATGGTTCCCTCAGGGTAGATGGGAACAATCTTGATGAAGGTTTCAACCAGGGATTTGTCAAAGATATGACCCGAGCCTCCGAACAGGTATTCCACCGCATCGGTGGTCTGGTAGACGTTCTTGTAGATCCCGTCGTTTATGGCCTGATCAAATGCGTCGCATATGCTGACGATCCTGGCCGAGTAATGGATATAATCCCCCGAAAGTCCCATGGGATAACCGTTGCCGTTGATCTGCTCATGATGCATGAGAATGGTGATTTTGGCCGTAGCGGATGCTTCCGCCATATCCTTGACCACATGGTACCCCAGCAGGGGATGCTTTTTGATCTCTTCCTGTTCGGCGGGGGTAGGATCCTTCTTGTTGAGCAGTTCTTTCGGAAGCAAGGCTTTGCCGATGTCGTGCATGATGGCCCCCATGGCGATGTTTTTGATCTTGGCCTGGGGCAACGAAAGCTTGGTGGCCAACGCGATGGCCATGACGCACACATTGATGGAGTGGGCATAGATGAACTCATCCTGGGTACGGATGTCATTGGCGTTCAGGACCTCGATGTTCCTGGACAGCATTTCCTCCATGATTTGATCCACCACGCGGCTGATGGCTGCGTAATCTATCTCACCCTTTGTGGCCAGGCGGTTCATTTCGTTCCGAATGGTCAGTTTGGCCTGGTTCCTGGTCTCATCTGTCAGGATGCCATGGATTTCTACGTTTTCGGATATTTCATCTTCAATGTAAACGCTTGTAATCCCTTTTTCCTGCAGTTTCTGAACGATGGATGGTGTCAGTTTGACGCCTGCGCCGAGCAATTTCTTGCCTTCTATGTCGTATAAAGTGCGCGCCAAAACATCGTCATCCCGGATCTTATCAAGACTTACCCGTCTCATTCCAAAGCTCCTTTATCCATGAAGCAAGTTTGTACTGGTAAATATATACCCAGTCAAAGGAGTCAAAAACAAACGGGATCATTCCTCGGAAATGCCCAGGGCCTCCCTGATCATCCTGTTCTTTTTTATAAAGGACAGCATGGGCAGGCCGAGACCATAACAGATGATGGCTTCCGAAATAGCGATGAACAGCATGGTCAGCGGCAGGGGGTAAGTCTTGTCGTATAACAGGTAAACATAGGTTCCCACGATAAGGCCGTTGAACACGACAGGGGGCAGGGGAAGAAGGATTCTGCGCTTTCTCAGGAGCCATGTGAATATACCGGCCAACAGCGTTGCAAGGCTGCCGAAGACGATGTCCACCATGCCGAAACCACCGATGAAATTGGCAAGGATACAGCCGATAAAGACACCTGGGATGGCAGAGGGAAGAACGGCCGGGAGAACGGTGAGCACTTCGGAAATCCTGAACTGGATGGGCCCATAGGCCAGAGGTTTGATAAGAAGGGTCATTGCAGCGTAGACTGCCGCGATCAGCGCAGCCTGGACAATGGTTCTGGTATTCAGTTTCATGATTCATCCTTTCTCAGCATGGAAAACCATGCCGCCGGTCCTTCATCTGAGCCGCCGGAAGCTCCGTAGTTTTGGTTGGCTCCATCAATGGACATGTCTGTCGCCTGATGAAGCCGGCCAGGATTTTGCGAACTGGCCGTGGCGACGCCACGGCTAAAATTGTATCCTACGCCGGGCATAAAATCAATGCATCAAATGAGGAGCATGCAGCATCATGTTGACCAGGAGTTTTTTTGCCTATGCACGGTTCTTCCTGTTTCGCTATTGCGCGGCATTTCCATTCTGATATAATTAACTTAAGCAGTAACCGTTTTGGAGGAAGATAGTGGAACGCGAAAAGGCGTTGGAAGCCTTACAGCTGAGAATTGAGAGTCAGGAGCGGATTCAGCACAGTTTGGCAGTTGAAGCGATTATGAGATCCCTGGCCAGGCACTTTCACGAGGACGTGGACATGTGGGGGATAACCGGCCTGGTACACGACATCGACTGGGAGCGAATCAACGGCAACATGGCTTTGCATGGGAAGATGGGTGGAGACATTCTGGAAAGCCTGGACTTCGATCCGACCATTGCCTATGCCGTCAGGGCCCATAACCCCGCCAACGGTCTTCCCAGAAGAAGAAAGCTTGACAAGGCACTTTATTGCGCGTCACCAATGGCTGAACTGATCATGGCCTGTGTGCAAGGCACGCCGGACAAATCGATAAACCCCTTGGATACCGGCAGGATCATGGCATGTTATGCCGATCCGGGATTTGAAAAGAACATCAGCAGGGAACGCATCGCGTCCTGCAGCGAACTGGGGCTGACAGTGGAGGACTTTGCCAAAATCGCCCTGGACGCTGTTAAGGATGTGTTTCTGATCTTCCCGGATGCAAAATAAACAGGGCTGATGCAATGAACCGGGCGAAGTCTGCCGGGTGCGGGTCTGAATAAAAAACGAAAAAGCTATTCATGATAATGATGGGCGGCTGTTAAGCCGCTCCTGCTTTAATCCGGGGCGGAAGCCTGAAAGGAAGATGATGCGTTGAATATAATGGAAGAAAGAAAAAACCGTATTTTAGCCTTCATGCGGGAAGAAGCCTATAAGCCGCTGATGCTGTCGGAGCTTGTCACCGTTCTGGATGTTCCAACCGAAGATATACCGCTCTTGCAAAGCCTCCTGGATGAGATGGAGAATGAAGGCCTGGTCATCAGGACCAAGAAGGGGCGGTATGGTGTACCGGAGCGAATGGGTCTCATTACAGGAACGTTCCAGGGCCATGTGAGGGGCTTCGGCTTTTTGATTCCCGATAACGGGGACGAAGATGTATTTATTCCTGCCAATGCGATCAACGGCGCCATGCATGGCGACAGGGTGATGGCGCGGCTCACGAAGCTTTCCGCTGCCGCAAGAAAGCAGGAAGGGGAAATCATCAGGGTTATCAGCCGCGCCCACAAGACGGTGGTCGGAAAATTTGACTTGAGCGACCATTTCGGCTTCGTGACGCCCGACCATGTCCGCCTGTTCAGGGATATTTTCATCCCGAAGGATTGCATCAACGGCGCCAAAAAAGGACAGAAAGTGGTCGTGGAAATCACCAAGTGGCCGGAAGCCAACCGGAACGCAGAAGGAAAGATCATTGAAATATTGGGGGACAGCGGGGATCCCGGCGTGGATATCCTGTCCATCATCCGGGCCTACAATATTCCTTACGAGTTCCCGGACGAGGTGCTGCAGGAAGCCAGAAAGGCACCGCAAAAAGTTCGTGAGGAAGATATACAGGACAGGCGGGACTTAAGGGATCTTCGCATGGTCACCATCGACGGCGAGGATGCCAGGGATCTGGACGATGCTGTTTCCATTGAACTGTTGGAAAACAACAACTTCCGCCTGGGCGTCCATATCGCCGATGTGACCCATTATGTAAAGGAAGGCTCCGCGCTGGATCAGGAGGCGCTCAGGCGAGGAACCAGCGTTTACTTCCCGGATCGGGTTGTCCCCATGCTCCCCCGGGAACTGTCCAACGGTATCTGCAGCCTCAATGCCGGTGAAGATCGGCTGGCCTTCAGCGTCATGATGGAGGTCGACCGCAACGGCAAGGTGCTGAACCATGACATTTTCAAAAGCGTCATCCATGTCCGGGAGAGGATGACCTATACCAATGTCTACAAGATCCTCGAAGAGGATGATCCGGCGCTTAAGGAACGGTATAAGGATCACCTTGAGGACTTCCGCCTGATGAAGGAACTGGCCCTGATCCTGAAGGAGAAAAGGATGAAGCGGGGTGCAGTGGATTTCGATTTCGGCGAGGCCAAAATCATCGTTGATGAAAAGGGCAAGCCGGTCGAGGTGAAGAAATACGAGCTCAATATCGCCCACAACATCATTGAGGAGTTCATGCTCCTGTGCAACGAGGTGGTATCGGAGCATTTCTACTGGCTGGGCATACCCTTTGTTTACCGGATCCATGAGGACCCCGATCCGGAGAAGATGGAAAACCTGAACCGGATCCTGGGCTCCTTCGGCTATCATCTGAAAGGTTACCGGGATGTGCATCCAAAAGCGCTCCAGGAAATCCTGCGCCAGATCAAGGGTACACCCGAGGAGAAAGTCATCAGCACCCTGATGCTCAGGTCCCTTCAGAAGGCCAGGTACAGCGATGTCCACAACTGGCATTTCGGCCTGGCTGCAGAGTATTACTCCCATTTCACTTCTCCTATCAGGCGCTATCCGGATCTGATCATCCACCGGATCATGAAGGAACAACTGAGCGGCAGGCTGGATGAAAAGCGGATAGAGCATTACAGGAGCATCCTGCCCGATATCACCAAAAGCAATTCCGAGCGGGAACGCGCAGCCGAGGATGCGGAACGGGATTGCGAGGATATGCTGAAGGCCGAGTATATGAAAGACAGGCTGGGAGAAGAATTCGAAGGGATCATTTCAAATGTTACCGCTTTCGGCTTCTTTGTGGAGCTGGACAATACCATTGAAGGCCTGGTCAGGCTGAGCAGCCTGGATGATGATTACTATACATTTGATGCCGATTCCCTGACCCTGATCGGGGAGCGGACCAGGAAGCGGTTCAGGATAGGGGACCGGGTGAGGGTCCAGCTGGTCAAGGCGACGCCGGAAACAAGGCAGATAGACTTTGTGCTCCTGGATTCGGAAAACGATACGGACGATGAAACGGGCAGCGTGGAAGATGCGGCCGGTGAACAGCCGAAGCCGAAGAAAAAGGCGAAAAAGGCCGTGGATCCCCGCGTTCTCATCCACATCGGAGCCAAAAAACCGGCTGCCAAAAGCAAAAAGCAGAAAAAAAGAAAATGAGGAAAAAGGGCTGCCGGAAAAGCATAAATGGCACATGATGGATTCTGAAAGCTTAGTGTAAAATTGTTTTAGGTTAAAAAAACAAGAGACCCCTCTTTTTTGGTAAAATATTGATCAACGAAAAACAAACAAAATACCAAGGAGGAGTCTCTTATGAGTAATATTATATATC
>Ga0116166_1000591_pt1 | contig 34626 bp, 25 predicted proteins | sample AD_JPNMR2_MetaG_FD_89884 | JGI IMG/M metagenome (GOLD analysis project Ga0116166, IMG submission 89884) | Active sludge microbial communities of municipal wastewater-treating anaerobic digesters from Japan - AD_JPNMR2_MetaG | ecosystem: Engineered > Bioreactor > Anaerobic > Digestate | place...
ACGAACCCCATCGACCCGTTCTTCCGCACCGCCATGATCGCCTCCGGTCCGGCCCGCCTCGGGCCAACACCCGGTACGATCATTCACGCCATGCGGTTGCGCGATTGGTCAGAGATTCCATTTTGTTGAAGTTAGGAAGGGTGTTCCAGAAATCGCCCGCGACGATGATTTCACTGCCGCGGATGGCGAGCGAGTAGACTGTTCCGATCATCGAGTTCGTCGGACCGGAAAACTGCGATCCGTCCCAGATCGCAAAGCCCGGGTTTCTTCCTGCTATGAATGGGGATCGACCGCCGATGGCTAGCCGACCATCGGGCAGCGGGAGGATCGAATAGACGGGCCCAATGATCGCGGCATTTCCCACGGATTGCCACGAACCGTCGGAGGGGTCGTAGGCCGCGAGGTTGATGAACTGTTTGTCTCCGACTCGCTGGAACTGTCCGCCGTAAACAACCAGGGGGGTTCGCGGCCCGCTTCCGTCGGGATCCCACACGGCCGTCGCATACACGGTGCCATCGATGCCCGCAACGGACGAACCACTCAGCCACTGTGCCGAACAGTCCTGAGCGCGGGCTTGTTGGCAAGTCGCGCACAGAATCAGCGACACCATGCACATCAGGACTGCGAATCGAATGGACCCCGCCGCGCGGCTGCGCAAGGGATCGCCGATCAATTGGAGTCTTCGTTGCACGACCGTGCTCCTAGGGTGAGAGGCTCTTCAAATCCCAGTACGAGGTCTCGGTTGGTCTCCTGCGCGCGATGTGCTTTTTTCTCCCCCTTGCCGTTTGGAGGAGTCACGCGAGGTCGGGAGACGCGCCGACTCTGCCGACTCTCATAAGGTGATCCCCGTCTCCGGACCCGCTCCGGACCCGGTCACCGACACGCTGCACCGCGCGCATGCTTCTACCATCCCCCATGCACCGCGTGTACGTGGGTGAGGCCCTGGGGTTGAGTGACGCCGCGGCGGAGGGGCCGGGCGCCGCGAGTGTGCTTGCGCCCGGCGCTCGGATCGTGCTCGAAGGGCCCGAGGCGACGCACCTAGTGCGCGTGAAGCGGCTGGGCGAGGGGGACTTGATCGGGCTGTTTGACGGGCGCGGGACGACGGCTGTCGGGTGCATCCAAGGCACCGGACGGGCCGAGGAGCATGCTCGCGGGAGTGAAGGGCGCGTCGGCGGAAGCGGCGGGAAGGAGGAATGGGGAGGAAGAGGGGGATGGGGCGGAAAGGGGGGGAAGAGGGGAAAGGCGTCGGAGCGCGCCGTGGAAGTGCTGATCAATGAAGCGCGGCACGTGCCGGCGCTGCGGCCGCGGCTGGAGATCTGCACGGCGGTGCCCAAGGGTGGCGCGGGCGGGCGGCTGGACGAGATGATCGATCAGTTGTCGCAGGCGGGTGCGGCGGCGGTGTCTCCGATGGTGTGTGCGCGGAGCGTCGTCGAGCCGCGTGAGGGCGGGCACAAGATGGAACGCCTGCGCCGGATCTGTATCGAGAGCGCCAAGCAGTGCGCGCGCCCGTGGCTGATGGAGATCGGGAATGTCGTGAAGTTCGAGGAAGCGCTCGCGGCGCCGGCGGGCACGGTGGTGCTGCTGGCCGACGAGCAGGCGGGGCAGGACGCGGTGCCGATCGTCGGGCGCGGCAGCGCGATCCAGGGTTCGGGGCTGCTCGCCCCTGTTGAGAATCTCGCCGACGTGGTGGCGGCGTGGGCCGAACATGCGCGTGCAGTCGCGCAGGGGAAGAGTGGAACCCAGGAAGCGGAGGCATGGCGGGGGTGGGTCGGGCCCGCGGCGGTGCGCGTGCTCATCGGGCCGGAGGGCGGGTGGGAAGACCAGGAACGGGCCCGGGCGCTCGCGGCGGGTGCGAAGCGCGTGGGGCTGGGGCCGCTGGTGATGCGGATCGAGACCGCGGCGGTGGCGGCGGCGGTGATGATCATGGCGCACGCCCGCGCGGGGCGCCCGGGCGCAACGGGAGGGTGAGCCGCGCGTCGGGAAGCCCGATTCGTGCAATCGGAGAGGGCGGGCGTGGTACATTCTTCGAGGAGCCGCGCGGATCGAGAGCGCGTTGTGAAGAGCCTTCGCGGCGTGAACTGAACACGAACCACTCGCTGAACGCAAACGGAGTTGAACACGTGAAGACCCGGGAACAAGGAAGTCGGATGGAAGGAGCCCAAGGCGCGCGGTCGATGACGCGTGCGCTGGCGCTGGCGGCGGGCGCGTGCGCGGTCGTGCTGAGCGCGGGGAGCGCGAGCGCGATCGACGCGGCCCACAAGGCCAAGGCCGATGCGCTGGCGGCGAAGGCCGAGTCGTTCCTGCGGGCGCACCAGGACAAGGCGACGGGCGGATGGTCGGTGCCGGAAGCGCCGAAGGTGGATCCGGGCAAACCGGAAGCGCAGGCTCCATCGCAGCCGCACATGCCGGGGATCACGGGCCTGGTGCTGCGCGGGCTGGTGATGAATCCGAAGATGAGCCACGACCACCTGGCGATCACGTCGGGGGTGAAGTACCTGCTGAGCCACCAGCAGCCGGACGGAGGGATCTACGACCGAGCGGCGCCGGCGTACAACACGTCGCTGGCGATCTCGGCGCTGTCGCAGATCAAGCAGCCGTACGCGCAGGACGCCGTGAAGCCGGCGCTGAAGTTCCTGCGCCACCTGCAGTGGGGCGAGGAGGCCGACGGGGTGGTGGGCGGGAAGGAAGCGGCCAAGCCGGTGACGAAGGACCACCCGTTCTACGGCGGCGTGGGGTATGGCCGGAGCGGGCGGCCCGACACGTCGAACCTCAACATGTTCATGGATGCGCTGCAGGACGCGGGCGTGCCGTCGACCGATCCGGCGGTGCAGCGGGCGCTGGTGTTCCTGTCGCGCACGCAGATGCTCGACGAAGTGAACGACATGCCCTACGCCGACGGCTCGCGTCAGGGCGGGTTCGTGTACTCGACGGCGGAGAACGCCGAGAGCGTCGACAAGCGCGCGGGCCAGAGCCAGGCGGGGACGATGGAGGAGACGCTCAGCGACGGCACGACGGCGTCGCGCCTGCGGGCCTACGGCTCGATGACGTACGCGGGGTTCAAGAGTTACGCGTACGCGAAACTCGACCGGGATGACGTGCGGGTCACCAGCGCGCTGGGGTGGATCAAGAGCAACTACACGGTCGATGAGAACCCGGGCATGGGCTCGGAGGGGCAGTATTACTATTATCTCACGTTCTCGCGTGCACTCGCGGCGTGGGGCGAGGCCGGGTTCGACGTCAAGGCGAACGAGGGCGTTGAGCGGCGCGACTGGGCCAATGACCTGGTCGACAAGCTCGAGACGCTGCAGGAGCCCGACGGTCAGTTCCGATCGGTGAACAAGCGGTGGATGGAGGACAACCCGGTGCTCATCACGGCGTACAGCCTGATCGCGCTGCGCGAGGCGCAGCGGAGTCCGCTGGTCGAGGGCGCGGGCGCGCCGCTCCAAACGACTCAGACCCGCCCGGGCGCAAAGCCGGCGGGCGACGGGCCGGCCAAGCCCGCGGGAGGGGTTCACTGATGAAGTTTCGTCCGATGAGCGTTCGCCCGGTGCTCTGCGCCCTGTTCGCGGGCGTGGTAGCGCTGGCGTGGTCGGCGTCGCCGCTGATTGCGCAGCCGACGTGGGGCCGCCCGAAGGAGACGCGTCCGAACAGGGACAAGGGCGGCATGCCGGACGAGGCTCCGAGCGGTGACGGGGGCGACGACGCGGGCGAGCAGGGCGATGAGGTCATGACCGGGGCGAAGGTCTCTTCGCCCGGACGCTGGGACAATGAGCAGGACCCGGAGCAGAAGCAGCCGACGTGGGAGTGCGAGGGGGACGTGTGGTACGCGGCGCGGACACAGGCGGGCGTGCGGTTCCTGTGGGTGCTTCCGGCGGACTTTGAGAAGGGCAAGGCGTACGACCTGGTGGTGCTGCTGCACCCCTCGGGGGAGAACGTCCGCTGGGGCATGTCGTCGCACGGGATGAGCGACCCGGACACCGGCGGACGCTTCGCCCCCAACTGCATCGTGGTGTGCGTGGACGGGTTGACGGCGTTGCGCTCGCGCGGCAAGCCGGGCGAGAGCCGCGCGTTCCTGGCGAGCGCCGAGACGATCATGGCTTTCCGCGACGTGATGCTGGAACTGTCGCGGACGCTGCCGGTAAGGCGGATGTACTTGTACGGTACAGGCACCGGCGCGGATTTCGCGCTGCTCTTTTCGCAGCGTTTCCCGGCGCTGGCGGAGGGCGTGGTGCTGCACCGGGCCTCGGCGAAGATGAAGGATGCGGCGGTCGCGGGCGCGACGCCCACGGTGTTCCTGCACGGCGCGAAGGACGGGCTGCTGAACGTCGCGCTGGAGGAGGACACGTGCGAGGCGTTCAGGGCTGCGGGGCACAGCGGCGTTCGGCTGCGCGTCATGCCCTCGTACAACGACTACATCAATCCGGTGCGCGCCGAGGAGTGTCTGAATTGGATCGTCGGCATGCAGGTGGACGATCCGGGAGAGGCGCTCAAGATCGCGACGGGCCTGCTGACGCCCAAGAGCGCCGACGAGTTCGGTTACGTCGGGCCGGTGTGGTACGGGGGCGCTTGGGAGGTTCTCGCGCGGCTCGAACCGGCCGAGTCGCAGGCGCAGCGCGGGGCCGGGAACGCGGGCGGTGCGGACCCGCAGCCGAAGGAGAGCGCCGGACCGGGGAAAAAGTTCGAGACGGCGCCCGACGGGGCCGCGGCCGGCGCGGCGGCGCTGCGCCGGGCGATCGAAGAGGCGGCGCACAAGCACATCGCGGCGCTCAAGGAGATGGGCCTGGGGGACGACGCGGGCGCCATCGCGTGCGACGGCGCGCCGACGGCGGCGTACCTGTGGCATTTCCGGCAGGACTTCCGGGGCGTTCCGGCGGCGGAGGCGTTCTTCGCGACGATCGGCTACGACGCCGCGCTGGCCGTGGCCGATGGTCAGGCGGCGCTGGTGCGCAGCGCGTTCGAGGAATCGAACGACGCGGCGGAGCGCGTGAACAAAGTCTGCTCGCTCGTCGGTTCGGCGCTCCTCTCGCCCGGCCTGCCGCTGATGATCGGGTCGGTGGCAGAGCAGGCGTTGTCGAAGCAGGCGGGCGACCTCACGCCGGACGGTCGCGAGTCGATCGAACTGCTCGAGAACGCCGAGCAGACCTGGAACCAGGGCGCGAAGGCGTACGCGAAGGTGTGGCAGACGTGGTCGCTCGACGACCTCGCCCACGGCTCGGGCGCCGACGAACCGGTGGAGACCATGGACGAGCGCTGAACCGAGCAAGAGGCGTGCACGCGGCAACGCCGACGATCACGGCGCGGGCGACAGGTCCTTGGCGCCGAGCAGGAAGACCCAGATGCGGGTCGGCTGTCCGTCGCGGAAGTCGTTGTCGCTGGTGACGAGCAGGGGCACGCGGCCGTCGGGGAGCGCCGGGCCCAGGGCGAGCCCCTCGACCTTCTCCGGCATGTCGGACCCGGCGAGCCCCCAGCGCGGGTCGAGCAGGTCGAGCAGGAGGGTCTTGCGCACGGGCTTGATCGCCGCGTCCAGGTCGGACGGCGATGACGGGAGCGCGTCGACCCCGGAGACATCGGTCGCGCCGGCGAGGTCGATCGCGTACAACTTGCGGACACGCGCTTTCTTGCCTTCCTTGCCGTCCTTCTCCAGCGCGAGGAGCCGCCCGCCGGGGAGTGCGAGCAGTTCGTTGAGGCCGAGTTCGGGCGCGTCGAGCGTGTAGACGTACTCGCGCGTGGCGCGCGAGCGCAGGTCGAGTTCGAGCAGGCGCACGCAGCGGCCTATGCGTTCGTTGGCGGGGTCGAGCGCGCCGTCCTGCAAGAGCACGCCCTGCGGCAGCGCCCAGAGGATGGACTCGTCGGGGCTGAGCGCGAGGCCCTCGAAGCCGCGGTTGGACTGGCGGCCGCGCCGGTTGTTGGGCGGGAGTTCGTGCAGGGCAGCGTCCCCGCGTTTCTTGACCCTGTACTTGTCGGGCGGCGCGAGTCGCTCGAGGTGTGCGCCGGCGGCGGACCAGCGGTCGATCCACGGGCCGTACTCGTCGGCGGTGTAGATGGAGCCATCGCGGCAGACCCGGAGCGCTTCGGGGTCGAGTCGCCGGTCGAGCCTCGGATCGGCGTCGGCGTCGAAGGCCGCCGCGGCTCCGGAATATGGTCCCGTGTCGTCGTGCAGAACCGTGGTGGACACCAGATGCACCGTGACCGGCCGGCTCGAGCCCGGGGCGAGTTCGATCGTGAAAGCGTGGAACCGGGGCTGGTAATCGAGGGCGCCGTCCATCGGTCCGCGGTCGGACATCATGAGGTAGGTGTTGCCAACGCCGGTGAACGCGATCGCCGAGCCGATCGAGCCGAGCCGGTCGGCGTGGAACGGGCCGTCGCCAAGGACCTGGGTTTGGCCGGAAAGATCGGTCGCGTCCCAGGAGATGGTCGCCTCGCCGAGGTAGGTGATGTCGGCGCGGGCGAGAGTGCTGGACGCGAGTACGGCGGCCAGGAGCAGGCCAACACGGCGCGCCGGCGGGGTTTTTAACGGTTCGTGAACACGGGCGGGTCGCATGGGCGGCAGGTTACGAGCACCGGGCGCGTCATCGAGTGTGAAGTCCGGCGCAATGCGCGATCTTTGCAGAGTCTTCGCGATCTTCACACGCGCCCGCGCGAGAAGGGCCGGTAGCGTTTCTCCGCCATGCTCCGACGCCGCCCAAGCCCTTTGCGCCGTCTTGATCCGGCCTTCACGCTCATCGAACTGCTGGTGGTGATCGCGGTGATCGCGCTGCTGGTGGGGCTGCTGCTGCCGGCGCTGTCGAGCGCGCGAGAGGCGGGCAAGCAGTCGGTGTGCCAGTCGAACCTGCGGCAACTCGGGATCGCGTCGCTGGCCTACGGCAACGACAACAAGGGCTACTTCTCGCAGGGAACGTGGGACAACGACTCCGAGGCGTCCTGGGCGGCGCTCGACGAGGGGGGCTGGGTCGCCGACTTCAAGATCGGGGGGTACTGCATCCCCGGGAACCTCCTGTGCCCCGCAAGCCCCGCGCGCGGCAGCCAGAACCTGAACGCGTCGCGCGCAGCCCAGCACGCGTGGAAGGCGTTCACGCAGGACGACCTCTCGCGCCTGGCGGCCGAAGGGTTCAACTCGAACTACTGCCAGTCGTGGTACATGGCGCACACGGACATGAAGCCCGGCCTGCCCAACAGCGCCGACCCGAAGGACCGTGTCAACACGAAGGGACCGCTGAAAGACTCGGCGCTGGACAACGCGCCGGTCTCGAAGGTGCCGCTGTTCGGCGACGGCGCAATCCTGGAGGCCGAGCCGACCGACTACTTCGTGCTCAACGGTGTTTCGTACCCGGGCGCCAAGGCGCTCTCGGACGGGCCGGACAGCATCGGCGCACAGTCGCCCGACGGCGGCGTTGTCCGCAACCGTCAGAACTACACGGACTTCGGCCCGGCGCACGGGAAGAGCTCGACGGTGCGCATCGGGAACGTGCGGCACAACAAGTTCTACGGACAGTTCGTCTTCGCCGACGGCTCGGTGCGGGCGTTTTCGGATCGAGGGCGTCGCGACGGCATCTTCGGCGCGACGGCGGCGACGTTCCCCAACGGCTACACCGCGATGCGATACCACGACATCGAGGGCGAGGTGTACGGCGGGTGGCTGACGAACAAGGGACTGAACTTCTGAGCCCCGGCAGCCCAGTCCGTGTGCGGGGCGGCTCGGGCGCTCAACCCGTCCCCCCCCCCCGCGCGGCCCGTACAGTCCGGCGATGCACGCCCCGGACGCCATCTGCCGAGCGAAGCCGAGACTCTACGAACCCGAGCGCCGCGCCTTGCTCGGGCCGAGCGCCGGCGGGCGCACTCTCCGAGTCATCGCGGCGGTGATGTGCGGAACCGTCCTGGTGGCGGGCGCGTCGTGTGCGCGTCGCGGCGGCGACGGCGCGAGGGCGGCATCCGCAGCGCCCGTTTTGTCTCAGGCACGCGCCGCCGGCGCTGATGCGCCACCCCTGGCGCAGGCGCTCTCGGCGGATTTCCCCGAGGGGCAGTACGGGCTGGGCGTACTGCTGTTTCAATCGGATGCGGACCAGCACACGCTGGCGACGGCGCTGGCGCCATACCTCGACGAACCCCTGCCGCTGACCGGAGAGGGTGGGGCGGACGCCGCGGAGGCGTGGCGTGTGGCGGGGATGCGTCTGGTCAGCGTGCCTTCGGAGAAACTGGCGTGGGTGCTCTCGCAACTGGCGATCACGGGCGCGGGGGAGCGGCAGTGGCTGGGCGCTGCGCCGCGCTGGACAATGCTGACGCAGTCCCCGCCGCGCGCGGCGCACGTGCTGGCGTTGGAGGGCGAGCGGCTGGACCTGCCGGCGGGTCAGATGCGTCTGCTGGGGCGGGCGTGGATCGTGCCGGAAGCGAGCGAGAGCCTCTCGGACCGTCAGCCGCGCGCGGCGCTGCACGTGGAACTGCTCCCGCAGCACCGGGACTTCCGCACGCGGAACCCGCTGGGCGTGGCGGAAGTGACGACCACGCCGGGCGAGGAGGGGGCGAGCGTGCGGCTGGAAGCGCGGGAGCCGTCGCCTCTGGACGAGGGGCTGAACTTCGAGCGGCTGCGGGCGGTGGGCCGGATGACGGCGCGGCGCGTGCTCGTGATCGTGTCCGAGTCGCCGAGCGCCGACTGGCGTGAGCAGGCGCGGTTGCCTTCGCCGCGAGCGGAAGGGGAGGCCGAAACTCCGGAGGGGCCTTCGACCCAGGACGGTGCGCCGGGGGTTGGCGAGGTGTCGCGGTCGTCTCCGGCGAACGCACGGGCGCGGGTCGGTGGGACGGAGTCGTCCGTTCCCGAGGCGGCGCGGGTGGAGGGGTTCGGGCCGCGGGCGGTGGAGGTGCCGACGATCGGGCGCGACCTGCTGGTTCCTGCACCGTTCGAGCCGGTGGCGGCGCCGCTCGAGAAGCCGGGCGAGGCGACCCCGGCGGCGCCAAGCCCCGGGTCGGCGCGGCCTCCCAAGCGGACGATCGTGGTGCTCGTCGCGCAGGTCCCAGAACGATTCACGCTGTTGCCGTAGCGCGGGGCGCGCGGGCGCGGCGCATCAGGACCGGCCCGATCAGACCGCCCGACCGGCGCCCGGGATCGCCCGAGTTCGGCGGGGTGTGCGCAGAGGGGGCGCGGGGCGGTCGATAAGCAGGGTCCATGCTGCGTATCGGCACCAACCGCGCCTCGCCGGGGATGGTCCTGGCGCTCCCCGTATTGCACCCGGGGCGGCCGGACCACGTGCTGCTCAAGCCCGGCGCGACGCTCGACGAGGCGAGCCTCAAGGCGCTCAACGAGCTGCGGATCCCACAGTTGTGGATCAAGTACCCGCAGACCGAGTTCCTGCTCAAGTACGCCGATCCGAAACTGCTGCACATGCGGGGACGGTTGACGCGCGACCTATCGACGTGCTTCGACGCCGTCGCGAGCGACATGCACGCGGAGCTGGAGTTCTCGTCGTACGCCGGCGCGATCCAGGGGCTGGTCGAGCGGATCATCGAGAACAGTGACGCGGCGATCTTCCTGGGCGACATGATCGAGGCCTCGGACCCGCTGCTGACGCAGTCGACGACGGTCTGCTTCCTGTCGCTGCTGATGGGCCTGAAACTCGACGCGTACCTGGTCACGGAGCGGGCGCGGATCGACCCGCGCCGAGCGCAGAACGTCGAGAACCTGGGGATCGGCGCGCTGTTCCACGACATCGGCGTGCTGCGCCTGGCGCCGTCGGTGCGCGAGCGCTGGACGCGGACGCTCGACGAGAACGACGCGGAGTTTCAACGCCACGTCGCGCTGGGCTTCGACACGGTGCGCGGGAAGATCCCCCCCACCGCCGCGGCGGCGGTGCTGCACCACCACCAGCGGATGGACGGGAGCGGGTACCCGAAGCGGCCGCGGCTGCAGGGCCTGCCCAAGCCGCTGAGCGGGAGCGAGATCCACGTCTTTGCGCGGATCATCGGGATGGTGGAGCTGTTCGAGCGGTTCCGCAACCCGCCGCGGATGCCGGCACGGTCCGGCGCGGCGGGGCTCGACGCGCGCCGGGGCGGGTGTCCCGCGCCGCGCCCGAATGTCGAGGCGCTGCGGCGGGTGCTCGACCTGGTGCGGGCCCGCAAGCTCGACCCGGTGGTCTTCAAAGCCCTGCTGAACGTCGTGCCCGCCTTCGCCCCGGGCACGTTCGTCACGCTCAGCGATGGGCGGTCTTGCGTGGCGGTCGGCTTTGATCCGACGAGCCCGTGCCGCCCGCGCCTCGCGCCCGTGCTGGGTTTCGACGTGGACAACGGGGATCTGGATCTGGGCGAGACGATCGACCTGCGCAAGCGTCCCGACCTGTCGATCGTGAAGAGCGACGGCGTCGACGTGACGGCTTTACTCTTCGAGCCGGCGTCGGTGGGCGAGTTCGACCTGCGCATCCAGGCGATGCCGCTGCAACCGCCGGTCAAGAGTGTCGGCAAAGAGGTGGGCGCGAAGGGCGGCGCGGCGCGGCCGGGGAGCGGGAGCGCGACGTCGCCGGCGAACCGCCCGATGCCGGCGAACCGCCCGATGCCGGGCCCGATCACGCATCCCGGGCCGATCGCGCACAACGGGATGGGTCTTCCCCTGCCGGTGGACCCGAAGGTCGGCGGCACCGGATCGGCGGGGCACAAGGCCGCCTGAGCGGGCCGTCGTCGCGCGGGCGGAACGTCAGAGGATCTTGAGGCTCGGCGTCATCTGTCCGGAGCGGATCGCGGCGAGCGCGGCCTGGGCCTCGACGCTGGTGACGAGTTTCTCGAGGGCCTCGCTCGTCGGCGCGTTGCGCGGGGTCTTGTCCTCAAAGTTCCCGGTCGGATCGCCGCTGTCGGAGCGTTCGCGGAGCGCCATGTTGATGGGCAGCGCACCGAGGAAGGGCACGCCGAGGCGCTGGGCCATCATCTGCGCCCCGCCGCGCCCGAAGATGTCGTACTCCTTGCCGTCGTCGCCGATGAAGAAGCTCATGTTCTCGACGACGCCGAGGACCTCGATGTGGAGCTGCTGGAACATGCGCACGGCGCGGACGGCGTCGTCCTGGGCGACTTTCTGGGGGGTGCAGACGACGATCGCGCCGGTGAGTCGGAGGATCTGGGCGAGGGTGAGCGAGACGTCGCCGGTGCCGGGCGGGAGGTCGATGATGAGGTAGTCGAGTTCGCCGGGCCCGCCGGTCCAGTTGGTCTGCTCGACGAGCTGTTTGAATGCGCCGTGGGCCATCGGGCCGCGCCAGATGAGGGGCTTCTCGGGCTCGACGAGCTTGCCGATGGTCATGGCGCGCACGCCGTGCACAAAGAAGGGCTCGATCATGTTGCCGGTGACGACGGGGTCGAGGGCGCCCAGGCCGAGCATGGTGGGCAGCGATGGGCCGTAGATGTCGCCGTCCATGAGCCCGACGCGGTGCCCGCGGCGGGCCAGCCCAACGGCGAGGTTGACGCTGACGGTGCTCTTGCCCACGCCGCCCTTGCCGGCGCCGACGGCGATGATGTGCTTGACGCCGGGGATGCCGGTGGCCTGGGCCCCGGGGGCGGGCGCGCCGGCGCGGCCCGCCGGAGGGCCCGCGACCGCCTGGCCCGGCTTGGCTTCGGAGGCGGGAAGCATCTGGGGCTTGTCGTCGGTGAGTTCGACGTGGACGTCGTGGAGCGGCTCGTTGTTCTGGTGAGCGCCGAGGCGCACGGCGGCGGTCACCTGCTGCGCAAGCCCGCGGCGCTGATCGTCGTGCAACCCGGCCGCGGCCAGACGCACCGAGGCGTACCCGTCGCAATAAGCGATCTTGCTGACGGCCCCTGCGGAGACGATGTCGGTCCCGAGCGTGGGGTGCGCGACGCGTGTGAGCGCCAACCTGATCGTGTCCTTGTCGAACGGCATGGCCGAGTCTAGGTCGCCGGTGCGCGGGCGCACGATCAGATCGCGCCGACCATGTTGCCCGAGCCCGCGCGGTCTCCGACCCGCATCACGATGAGGGTGATGTCGTCGGTGCGGCCGGTGAGGCCGGCGTGCTGGCGCAGCGCGGCGAGGACGTGGTCGACGATGCGGCCCGGGCGGGCGCCGGGCTCCTGGCGCAGGACCTCGACGAGGGTCTTGCGGAGGCGCGTGCCGCCGAAGCGCCGGCCTTCCATATTGATCGCGTCGTGCAAGCCGTCGGTGAACGTCACGAGCACGTCGCCCGGGGCGAGTTGGAACATGCCCTTGGGGTACTTCTGGGCGGGGTCGATGCCCAGGGCCATGCCGTCGGCGGTGAGTCGCTGCACGTCGGAGTCCTCGACGGCGCGGTCGCGCGGGACGCGGATGAGCAGCGGCCAGTCGTGCCCGGCGCCGCAGTAGGTGAGGCGCAGGGTCTGCGGGTCCACAACGCCGTACCAGACGGTGGCGAACTCGTGGTCGAGCGTGTCGCGCACGAGCGCGGCGTTGGTGCGTTCGAGCACCTCGTCGATGTGGTAGAGGTCCTGTGCGAACGCGCGGATGCTGGCGCGGACACTCGCCATGAGCAGCGCCGCGGGGACGCCCTTGCCGGCGACGTCGCCGATGAGGATGCCCAGGTGCCCGCCGAGCTCGAGGAAGTCGTAGAAGTCGCCGCCGAGTTCGAGGCTGGGTGCGTAGTGGGCGGCGATCTCGAAGGGGGGCACCTGGGGGACGCTGCGCGGGAGCATGCGCCTCTGCACGCTGGCGGCGAGGCGCACCTGTCGCCCGAGGCGTTCGTCCTGGGCGCGGAGCTTGCGGAGCGTTGCGGTGGTGAGCGCGCTGGCGGAATGATCGGCGATCGCGCGGAGCAGTTCGCCCTCGGCGTGCGTGAAGACGCGCGGCGCGCGGGTGTAGAGGCGGATGAGGCCGATGGGCCGCCCCTGGTCCATGAGGCCGGTGGAGAGCAGGCTGACGACCTGTTCCTCGCGGACCCGCTCGTGGTCGAGGATGCGCGGGTCGGCGGCGAGGTTCTCGATGGCGATGACATCGCCGCGCATGGCCGCGGCGCGGAGCTCTCCGTCGCGCGTGAGCGGCTGGGTCGCGCTGATCCATCGCTCGCTGAGCCCCCAGGAAGCGCGGATGCGCAGGTCGGGCGTCTCGCCCTCGCCCTCGACGAGCGCGATCGAGCCGGCGTCGACGCCGAGGACCTCGATCGAAAGGTCCAGCGCCAGTTGCAGCAGTTCGTCGGGTTCGGCGGAGGAGGAGAGGAGGGAGCTAAGGCGGTAGAGCGCGTCGAGTTCACGCACGCGCTTGGAGAGGTTCGACTGGGCCTCGCAGATCTCGCTGACGGCCTGGGCCAGCAGCGCCAGGGCGCGCCGGATCGGCTGCGAGGCGCCGGGGGGAGAGCCCGGTGCGGATGCGCCGGCGCGCGACGCGTCGTGCCGGTCGGCGGGCGGGAGCGCGACGACGATCGAACCGAGCAGGCCGGCGCGGATGCGCAGCGGCAACGCCGCGATCTCGCGCGAGCCGTCGTCGACGACGCGGCAGATCGCGAAGGCGCGGGCGCGCCCCCGGCTTTCGCTCACAAGCGTCCAGGGCTCGCCGGCGTGCCCCGGGCCCTCGGGCTCGCTCCACTCGGCGATGATGCACAGCCCGCTCTGATCGCGCAGCCAGATCGGCGAGCCGGTGACGCGCGCGAGTTCATCGCACAGCGCCGCGACCGACCCGTCGGTCACGAAGTCGCGGAGTGTGGCGTTCGGGGGCGTCGGGACGGGAGAGTCTCCGGCAACGCGCGGCGCATTTTGAGCGGGTCCGGCGTCGGGATTCGTGCCCGGCGTCGTGCGGCTCGGCGTGTTGCTGGTCTGAGTCGGTGATTCCATCGGCATCCCCCCCACCTCCAAATCTTCTCCGCCCCCTCGTGCAGCCCCTGATCGCGGCACGACCGTGTGCTTCCGCCGGGAACTGTTCGCGGCCCCGGCTCGGCAACTGATGGGCGCGGCGAAAGACGGGAATCCTAGGTAAACGCCCATCGTGCACGGAGATGTGCGCGGTGTTCGCGGAACGACGGCATTCACAGGGGATTCGAAGAACCCCTCTCACCATTTTGGGCGAGAATCGAAACGCCGTTATCGGACATTCGATGGTCAGCCAACTTGTCGATCTGTGGTCTACGGCAAGTTCTTGATGGGTCTGTACTTGCAGTCAGGGTTCGTCGATAACCGCCGAAGTGGGCGGTGACGAGCGGCGTCCGAGAACTGTCGGTTTCAAGCAATCTCTGCGCGGGTTTTTCTTGGAACTTGGGGGAGGTCCGTATATCTTCACCCTCGGGAGACCGGCCAGCATGGCCCCGTTTCGGGGCACGCGGGCGGTCGTGATGTCGAGGGCGCGTGCCGTTCGCGAGAGGGTTTTCCCGTCGCGTTCCGGCGTGAATGCGGGTTCATCGCCCGCGCGACGGGCGGTTGTTCGTCGAGCCGTTCTCGGCAGCAGAGAGAGACATCGTGCCGCGAGAGAGACCCCGCTCCGGGGCGCTGTGTCGTTCGGCTTGGCCGACGGGCGCTTAGGGCGGGCGGGTCGATCGTGGCGCGTCGGTCGGGGCGCACGGCCTTGAGTGCGCTCCGATCGCCCGTGACGGATCACGGGCCAGCCGGCGCGAGCCGGCCGCCACCGCTGGGGGAGAGCCGGCGATCGCGGGGCGGGGGGGGGAGCGGGGGGGCGGGGGACTGGGGAGCGCGGGCGAGAGATCCGCGCGAGGAAAGGAGATTCGAGGCGCGCCTCTGCGGGCGCGTCGACCCCGAGAGAGAGAGAGAGAGAGAGAGAGCCGGGCCGCGAACCCGGAGGCGGGCGAGAGAGGCGTGTCGTGTGGCTTGTTTCGCGCGTCCGGCGTGCCAAGAGGCGTGCCGACTCTGAAGGGGATCCGTCGATGTGCTCTCTCATTTCGCGTTCGCTTGTTGCGCTGGGCCTGCTCGCCGCCATCGGGTCGTCGGCGTCGGCCACGGTGCTGACGTTCGATGGTGCGGCGTTCTTCCCGGGGCGCGTCCCGGGGAGTTACGGTGACTACGTCAGCAACGACGGGTTGCCGAACGGTCAATACCAGTACTCGTTGGACTGCGGCCCGACGCCGGACGTCGAGGTGCAGTACGGTCCGCCCGCCGCGGACTGGGGCTGGGTGCAGTCCGGCTTCGGCGACCTGAACAACTTCTACCACGTCGACTTCGGCGCGGGCGTGATCAACCGCAACATGGAAGTGATCTTCGCGTACAACCCTTCGCCGTTCGGCGGCGGGAGCGGCAACCCGACCGGGCTGGTGTACCTGTACAGCTTCGACCTGGCGTGCCAGGACGGCGAGGCGCTGTCGATCGAGGGGATCGAGGTGGTGCGCACGGGCGGGCCGCAACCCACGGGCGTGATCTGGTCGCAGGGCTGGACGCTGATCCCGGACATGGGACGCGTGCACATCGATTTCGGCGGGAGCGGGCCGCTGGTGGGCGAGGTGCTGTTGCTCCGGGTGAAACTGAGCAACCTGTCGTACAAGAGCGACCGGGTGGGGATCGACAACATCAAGTTCGGGCAGAACTACGTCCCCTCTCCGGGGACGGCCGGGCTGGTGCTCGCGGGCGGGCTGGTGCTTGCGGGCTCGCGCAAGCGGCGGTAAGCGACTCGCCAGATCAATCACATTCACGGGGCCCTCCCGCGAGGGCTCCGTTTTGTTTGGTCGCGCCGCTGGGCCCGCTACCGCTTCTTCTTTCGTTCCTGCCGGTAGTCCTTTTTGCCCTTGTCGCGCATCTTGCTTTTGCGTGCGCGGCGGTCGGCCCCGGTCGTGAAGTTCTTCTCGCGGTCCCAGCCGCCGCTTTCGCGGTCGAGGCCCCCGAGTCCACCGCGGGGCTTGAGCACTTGCTTGCTCTTGCCCGCCTCGCGGCTCTTGGGGTCGGTGATGACCAGGTCGAGTTTGCGGAGGGCCAGATCGATCGCGGCGATCGTGACCTTCACCTTGTCGCCCATGGAGAAACTGCGCCCGCTGGGCGGGTGGACCAGCGCGCCGGTGCGCTGATCGATCGACCAGCGCCCGCCCGTGTGGCCGGAGCCGATGGGCAGATCGGCCTGCTTGATCATGCCGTCGCAGAGGTACTTCTCGAGTTGAACGAACACGCCCGAGTTCGTGACGCCGGTGATGACGCCGTCGAAACTCTCACCCACGTGATTCACAAGCAGTTGCAGGACCAGGAACTGCCTGAGGTTCTGCTCGGCGGACTCGGCGTTCTCCTCGGTGCGGGTGCAGTGGCGGCCGATCTCGACCAGTTCGTCCTGCTCGATGATGCCCTGGGCGGGGCTGAGGCGCTTGAGTTTGTCGCCCAGGCGTTTGCGGTCGGCGTCGGAGCGGGGCGGGTTGCGCCCGTTGGCGGTGCTCTTCAGGTAGGCCGCGAGCGCGCGGTGCACCGTGAGGTCGGGGTAGCGCCGGATGGGGCTGGTGAAGTGGGCGTAGGCCTCGCTGGCGAGGGCGAAGTGGCCGATGAGGGCGGGGGAGTACTCGGCCTTGGTGAGCGTGCGCAGCACCGCGAAGTGCACGGCCCGCGCGGCGGGGGTGCCGGCGGTCGCGTCGAGCAGGGCCTGGAGTTCCTTGCGTGACGGGCTCTTGGGGATGGTGAATCCGGCGACCTTCGCTGCGGTGCGCAGTTCGTTCACGTCGCCGGGCGTGGGGTCGGGGTGGACTCTTCGGAGCAGGGGGACTCCGACGCCCTCGAAGAGGCGCGCAAGGACCTCGTTGGCCTCGACCATGAGCATCTCGATGATCGTGTGCGTGAAGGCGTTGTCTTCGGGCTCGGCGTCGATGACGTGGCCGGCCTCGTCGAAGATCAGGTTCACCTCGGGGAGTTCGAGGTGGATCATGCCGGCCTGGCGGCGTCGCTCGCGGATGGCGCGGGCGCATTTGTCCATCTCGCGCACGGTCTGGATGAGCTGGTCGGTGTACTTGGGCTCGGTCTTGGCGTGCTTGCGGGCCTCCTTGAGGTCGCCGTCGATGAGGGCCTGGGCTTCGAGGTAGGTGAGACGCTTGGCGCTGCGGATGGCGGTGGAGGCCACGCCGCTCTTGAGCAGGCGTCCCTCGGCGGAGTAGGTCATGAACGCCGATTTGCAGTAGCGCACGACGCCCTCGCTCAGCGAGCAGATGCCGTTGCTGAGGACCTCGGGGAGCATGGGGATGACCAGGCGCGGGAGGTAGACGCTGTTGCCCCGTTCGCGGGCTTCCTTGTCCAGCGGCGAGTCGTACGGGATGAAGTGGGCGACGTCGGCGATGTGGACGCCGACGTCCCAGCCGCCGTCTGCGCGGCGTGTGATGCTGATGGCGTCGTCGTAGTCCTTGGCGTCGGGCGGGTCGATGGTGCAGATGAAGGTCTGCGTGAGGTCCTCGCGCTCGGAGGGGTCGTACCCGGAGCGGGCGTGTTCCGCGACTTCCTGCTCGAACACCTTGGCCGCGGCGCGGGCCTGGTCGACGCACTCCCTGGGAAACTCACCGGGGAGCGAGTAGGCGAGGATGACGGCCTGGGTCTCGACGTCGGGGAGCCCGGCCTCGCCGAGAACCTTGGTGATGACGCCTTCGGGGAGGTCGTCGCCCTGGGCGTAGCGGGCGATCTCGACGGCGACCTTGTCGCCTTCCTTGGCGTTCTTGACGGCGGGGTCCTTGACGACGATGGGCTGGGTGAGTTCCTTGCCGTCGGGCATGACGACCCAGAGCCCGCCGCGCTTGATCAGTTCGCCGGTGAAGGCGGCGCGTTTGCGTTCGAGGACCTCGATGATCTTGCCCTGGATGCTCTCGCCGCCGGCGCGCCCGCCGCGCCGGAAGGAGCGGTAGACCCGGGCGCGCACGCGATCGCCGGTGAGGGCGTCGCTGACGGCGTCGGGCGGGACGAAGACGTCGCCCTCGCGGTAGGGCACGTCGGTGATGATGAAGCCGAAGCCGCGCTGGTTCTTCTTGAAGACGCCGGTCACCTCGTCGGCCATCCTGGGGAGGACGATGCGCCGGACGGTTCCCGCGCCGGAGCCGACGTCGGAGAAAGCGAGGACCTTGCGCGCGACGAGGTCGGCGACGGCCTTGTCGAACTCGGCGCGGTCGTCGTCGGGGATGCCCAGGTCCTGGGCGAGGCGGTCCGGGGTCGAGGGCTCGTAGTGCTCGTGCTTGAGGTGGTCGATGAGGCGGCGTTCGTACTTGAGGGTCATGAAGAGTCAAGGGTAGCGGAGACGGGCGTCGGTCGGGCCGGGATCGGCGAGAATTGCGGCGGGCGGGGAGTTGGCGGGCAGGGGCGCGGGGCGATTGGCGGGCGCGAGGCCCGGCAATTACGATGGGCCCATGCAAGCCGCCATTCTCTGCGCGATTCTCGCGGGCCTGTGCTGGGGCGTCGGCGAGATCTTCACCAAGTCGGCGATCAACACGGGCGAGGTCGGGCCGCTGGGCGCCGTGCTGCTCCGGGCCGCGGTCACGCTGCCGCTGGCGGCGCTGGGGTTTGTCGCGGCGTACTGGGTGCTCAAGACCGAGTCGCAGCCGTTCTGGTCGACGATGCGGACGGGGACGTGGGTCAAGGTGATCGTGGGCTCGGGCGTGCTGGCGGGGTTCGCGGGCGTGTTCTTCTTCTACCTCGGTCTGTCGCTGCCGGGGGGCGACATCTCGAAGTTGCGCCCGATCGCGTTCGCGCTCGCGCCCGCGACGGCGGTGTTCCTGGGGTGGTGGTTCCTCGGCGAGCCGATGACCGTGCGCAAGGGAATCGCCGTGACGCTCATCGTCACGGGGATCGTGATGCTCGCGGGCGACAAGGCGGTGCACGCGGCGACGGAGAGCGCACCGTCGCAACCGGCGGACGCGGGTGAGGCGCGGTGATGGCTCGGTTCAGATAAACTTGAAGATCAGGGCAGTGCCGATCGCCCCGATGTACGCGGAGACGACGGACATCACCAGCGTCCCGATGTTGCAGACAACGAGGAGCGCCACCCAGCGGCCGATTCCGAACTCGGTCAGCCCGGTGGCACGCCACTGCCCGAGCAGGCGGCTCATGGTCCACCAGCCCACCAACGCGTTGATCGCGAGCAGGACACAAACTCCCGCCATCAACAACATCCCGCCGTCATCGTGCGAACCCGTGCCGAGGATGACGGCCGCCACGCCGATAGACGTGGAGGCGATCCAGGCCAGGTGCAATGTATACGTCGCTCGCAGCCAGGCCCAATAGGCGGCCGCTCGCAAATGGCGGCGAGTCCAAATGCTGGGGATGAGCCCGGCGAGGGAAACGGCCGCCAAGGGAACGACGCTCAAGAATGCACCGACCATGACCGCCCAGGGACCGAGCGCGGACAGTGGAAGTCCGAAGCACCCGCTGAAGATGATCGCCCCGCCCAGCAGGCCGCCGATCAGTTGGCGACGCTCGACGGACACCTGGACACGATTCGCCGCGGCGACGGCGTCGGCGGCGGAGTAGGAGCGGCCGCACTCGCTGCAGCGGCCGATCTGCGAGCCCGAGAGGTCGTAGCCGCAGCGTGGACAGATCGTCCCTCCGGGGAACGGCGGTGCAGGTGAGGTTGGTTCGTGTTGCGTCGTCAAGATGCGCCCGCACAAAGAGGAATGCACTTCGGAACGCCGGGCTTGCAAGCCAGAGCGTCTACCACATCTGCAGCCACGCCGCGGAATACGCCGCGACGAGCAGTCCCAGGAGCCAGGCGATGATCGTGTGCACGATGACGACGCCGCCGGAGTACCGGCGAGCGCTCGGCGAGATGCCCGCAACTTCCAGTCGCACCCGGAGTCGGTTCGCGGCGAAGAAGGCGCAGATCAGCGCGATCGAGGATGAACCGAGCAACAACAGGGGCACGGCGTGTGAATCCTGACCGGTGCGTCGCTCGCTGATGCTCAAGGCGACACCCGCGGGCAGGCCCAGCATCCACAACCCCTGCAACGCCAGCGTCTCGCGGAGCCACTGGGCGCGGAAGACGCGGCGCGGCTCGGGCTGCAGACACCAACCCTGGGCCCACGCCGCGGCCTCCGCGAGTCCGCACATCAGGACGCACAGCAGGATCCCGGCGACGAGGCCGTGCCAGGACCGGCTCAGGACGAAGAGTGCGGCGGCGAAGGCCAGCGAGAGAACGATCGCGGCGCGGTAGTGCCGCCGGAGCGTCTGCCTCGCACTCGACGCGGCCCGCGCCAGGCGGGCGTGGTTCTCGATGTCCTTGGGCGAAACGGGACGCCCGCACTCGCTGCATATCGGCGGCTGGTGGCCGCGAACGGGGTGTTGGCCGAGTTCGTAGCCGCACTGTGCACAGACCATGCCGGGCGGGAGAACCGCCGGCGCTGGCGTGGTCGGACCGGTCGGTGGTTGGGGGGCGGGGGCGTTGGTCATGCGCAGGACCGGGGCATTGTTTGCGGCATCGCGGGATGAACCCGATCGGACGTTTCGGAGGGGGCGCGGGAGCGCCGCCGTCCCCCCGGAACACGGCCCATCGCGCCTTGGCCGCACGTGCGGCATTGGTTCGGAGACGATGGAAACGGCGCTCGCGCCAAGCCGGCGCGCTGAACGACCGAATAATGAGAGCGTCCCATCCCGCAGCCCTGTCCGGTTCCGTAGTCTCGCCTGGTGTTTTTCTTCATCACCCCCCACCACCCCCGCCGTCTCGCGCCAGACGGTCCGACGCGTCTGTTCCCGGCATGCTGACCAACACCCCATCGAACTCACCGGCGGGCTCGGTTTCACAGGGCGCGGCCGCGACTGCCGGCGGCGCGCGTCCGAGGTGCAATGTCGAGGTCATGATCCTCGCGCACAACGAGGCGGCGAACCTGCCGCACTCGCTGGCGAGTGTGGTCGGATGGGCGGACGCGGTGTACGTGGTGGATTCGGGGAGCAATGACGGGAGCCAGGAGATCGCGTCGCGGATGGGGGCGCAGGTGGTGCACCGGCCGTGGCTGGGGTATGCGCGTCAGAAGAACTGGGCGCTGGAGCACCTGCCGTTCAAGAGCGACTGGATCTTCATCCTCGACGCGGACGAGTCGATCACGCCGGAACTGAAGGATGAACTGCTGGCGATCGCGGGGCGTCCGGCGGAGCAGGCGCCGATCGCGGGTTACTACGTCAACCGTCTGACGTACTTCATGGGCGCGCCGATCCGGCACGCGGGGTACTACCCGAGTTACAACCTGCGGTTTTTCCGGCGCGGCAAGGCGCGGTACGAGGACCGCGAGGTCCACGAGCACATGGTCGTGGACGGTCCCACGGAGCGCCTCAAGCGCGAGATGCTGCACGAGGACCGGCGGGGGCTCGAGCACTTCATCGCGAAGCACAACCGGTACTCGACGCTCGAAGCGCGGGAGTTGATGCGCGAGCAGATCCGTCGCAGCCGCGGCGATCGCGCGACGCACCTGGAGCGCGGCATCGCGACGCGCCGGTGGCTCAAGAACAAGGTGCTGCCCCGCCTGCCGTTCAGCGGTGTGTGGCGGTTCCTGTACATGTACATCCTGCGCCTGGGCATCCTCGACGGGTTGCCGGGGTTCCGGTTCTGCCTGCTCCTGGCGACGTACGACACGTTTATTTCGCTGAAGTTGGCGGAACTGCGGGCGATGGGCGCGGAGGAGAAGCCCGAACTGATGGAAGCGCCGTCGACCAAGGCCCGCGGCCTGGCGGTGCCCGAGGGCGAGTTGGCGGTGGCGGCGACCGGCGCGGCCCAGAGCCCGAGTGTCGAACCGGCGGCGGTGGCTGCGCCCGCGCCGGTTGTGTCGAGGTCAGCGCCGGCTGTGCCCGCGCTCGAACCGAAGCCGGCCGCGGCGCCGACGGCGTCGGGAGCGGAAACGGCGAGCCCGGAGGGCCGCCCGCTCCCCGACCCCATCCACCCGCAGACGGCGCGTCACCGGGCCGAACTGGCGAACCTGGCGTTCCCGCCGGGGAAGTGGCCGGCGAAGGGGAGCGTGCCGGTGAGCGTGCTCATCCCGGTCAAGAACGAGCAGCGGAACATCGTGGACTGCATCCGGCACTGCATGTGGGCGAGCGAGATCGTGGTCGTCGACTCGCAGTCGACGGACCAGACGATCCCGATGAGCCAGGCGCTGGGGGCCGACGTCTACCAGTTCTACTACAGCAAAGAGGGGTGGCCCAAGAAGAAGAACTGGGCGCTCGAGCAGGTGCCGTGGAAGAACGAGTGGGTGCTCATCCTCGACGCCGACGAGTTCATGACGCCCGAACTGACCGAGGAGGTCCGTCAGGTGGTCACCGGCGCGTACTCGCCCAAGGACCCCAAGAAGGCCGGGTGCGGCGACGGGTACTGGCTCAACCGGCGGTTCATGTTCATGGGGCGCTGGATCCGCGGGTGCGGCTACTACCCCTCGTGGAACGTGCGGCTCTTCAAGCACAGGGTCGGGCGCTACGAGCGCATCGGCACGCTCGGGCAGACGGGTTCGGGCGACAACGAGGTGCACGAGCACGTCGTGCTCTCGACCGGACCCGCGGGCTATCTGGAGCACGAGTTCCTGCACTACGCCTACCCGGACCTGACGGCGTGGATCGAGAAGCACAACCGCTACACGACGTGGGAAGCGCACGCGATGAAGGCCAAGGACGCCGGGGCCGTGCAGGCGTCGCTCTTCGGCGGGCCGATCGAGCGCCGGCGGTGGCTCAAGCGTTTCGCGCGCGGCCTGCCGTTCCGCCCCACGCTCCGCTTCCTCTTCAGTTACCTGATCCAGCTGGGCATCCGCGACGGCTATCCCGGGTACGTGATGTGCCGCCTGCTCGCCTGGTACGAGTTTGTTTCGCTGGCCAAGTACCACGAGATGGAGACGCAGCAGGGCGAGGCGGCGCGCCGCGACGCGCAGCAGACCAGCGGCAAGCCGCTGGGCTGAGCCCGTCCCGCCCGGACCCGGCACACCGGGCGCGAGCGACGCGCCCGGTCGGGAGGAGAGTCCCGTGAGCAGTCCGACCACCAGCCCCCAACGCGACGGCGCCGAGCGCGCCGGACCTCCCGGCGCCGCCGCACCGGGCACGCCGGGGGGCGAGCAGCCGATCCGTTCGTACACCTCGCCGGGGCAGGGCGTGGGCAACACGCTGCGCGAGTTCTGGAGCCTGTACCGCGGGATGCAGGCGGCCAAGGCAACCATCGAGCGCGACGTGCAGAACCAGATCGAGGACTGCCGCCTGTGCGCCCGCAAGTTCGAGCAGCTCACGGGCCGACCGCTCAAGGGCTGCAAGATCGTCGAGGTGGGCGCCGGGCAGAGCCTGCGGCGCGCGCGGGAGTTCGCCGTCGGCAACGACGTGACGGCGACGGACCTGGACGTGTACGCGCACGGGCTGGACGTTCGGGCGTATCTCGAGGTGCTCCGTCGCAACGGCGCCAAGCGCATGGTCAAGACCATCGGCCTGCGCCTGTTCGGCACGGACCGCGCGTACAACCGGGCGCTGGCGAGGGCGCTCAACGTGGCGAGCCTGCCCGAGGCGCGGTTCCGCCAGATGGACGCGACGAGGCTGGAGTTCCCGGACAACTCGATCGACCTGGTGTACTCGTTCCAGGTCTTCGAGCACCTGCCCGATCCGGAGGCGGTGTGGCGTGAGTGCGTCCGTGTGGTCAAGCCCGGCGGGTGCATCTTCACGCTCCTGCACCTCTACACGTCGGACTCGGGGTGCCACGACCTGCGGATCATCCGGGGCGACCATTCGCAGACGGGCTACTGGCCGCACCTGCGCGAGAGCGCCAGGCACACGGTGCAGAACTCCGCGTACCTCAACGAACTGACGCTTGCGCAGTGGTACGACCTGGTGCACAGGGTCTTCCCCGGGGCCGACGTGGAGTTTGAGCGCGACGACCGGTACCGGGACGAGCTGGCGCGGCTGCGCTCGCGGGGAGAGCTGCGGGACTACTCCGACGACGAGCTGCTCAACCGGAACATGATCGTCACGTGGATGAAGCCCCGGGCCTGACCCCCCACGCCCCACCTTCCGCACCCGCGCCCGCCCTCCGCGTGGGCAATCGACCCTATCGTTGGGCCGGTGAACACGCTCGACCGGTACATCGCGCGCCAGTACCTGTTCAACGTCGCGGCGCTGATCGTGCTCCTATTCACGTTCGTCGTGGCGATCGACGTGACGCTCAACATCGATCGGTTCGTGGACCGGGCGAAGGAGCTCGAGGCGCTGTCGGGCGCTCCCGGGGCGCGGGTCGAACCGTCGACGGCGCGGCGCGTGCTGCTCACGGTGTCGCTGGTGTTCAACCTGTGGGGGCCCAAGCTCCTGCAGCTGTTCACGTACACGGTCGGGCTCGCGCTGGTGGGCGCGATGGGGTTCACGCTGACGCAGATGGTGCGCCACCGGGAGTTGGTCGCGCTGATGGCGTCGGGGATCTCGCTGCGCCGTGTGGCGCGCCCCATCGTCGTCGTCGCGTGCTTCTTCCTGGCGCTGAAGATCATCGACCACGAGGTGATCCTGTCGCACCCGCGGATCGCGCCGCTCCTGGTGCGCGATCACGGCGACGCGGGCAACGTGCAGCTCTCGAAGTTCAGCGTGCCCCTGACCGCCGAGGCGCCCGACCCGGTCACGCGCACGCGCCGGGTGTTCATGGCCGAGTCGTTCTCCCCGGAGGACAACGTGCTGGAGGGGCTGAACATCTGGGAGCGCGATGCACGGGGCGTGGCGGTGCGTCACCTGGTGGTGCGCCGGGCGGTGTGGACCGAGGTGAACGGCAAGGGCGGCTGGGACCTGGCGGGGGTAGAAAGCAAGTTCCTGGGCTCGAGCCCGGAGGGCACCGGCGTGATCCTGGCCGACACGCGGCCGGCCCCGACGCGGATCGAGACGGACCTGGGGCCGGACGCGCTGGTGTTCCGGCGACACGCGACGTACGCCCAGAACCTGTCCTGGCCGCAGATCTCGAGGATGCTCAAGAACGAGAACATCGAGGACGCGCTGCGGGACAAGCTGGAGCGGATCCGGTGGGGGAGGCTGTCGACGACGCTGACGTCGCTGCTGAGCCTGGTGATCACGTTGCCGTTCTTCCTGCTGCGCGAGCCCTCGAACATGCTGGTGCAGAGCCTCAAGTGCGCGCCGGTGGGGATCGTGGCGCTGCTGGGGAGCGTGATCCTCACGGCGATGCCGGTGCCGGGGCTGCCGGCGGGCTTCGGCGCGATGCTGCCGGTCTTCATCCTGCTGCCGATCGCGATCGCGAGCGTGTCGTGGGTGAAGACCTGAGGGTGGCGGCGGGGGCGTAGCGCCGATTTGCGCACGAGATGCGAACGACACGAGTCGTCAACGAAAAACCCCGGCGCTCGGGCCGGGGTTGTCTGGTGTTCTGTCCGCCGCGCGTCGCTCGTCGGAACACTTACTGGCGCTGGCCCTCGAGCGCGACGACGACCATGACCTCGTCGCCGAGCGCGTTGTCCTTGATGCCGTAGTTCATGCCGAAGTCGGAGCGCTTGAAGGTGAAGGTCGCTTCGACGCCCGAGCGATAGCCCATGCGCTCGCCGCGATCGCCCTCGCCGATGTGCGTGAGCTTGGCGGTGATGGGCATGGTCTTGCCCAGGAGCGTCATGTCGCCGACGAGGTCGAAGCCCTCGCCGGACTTCCTGCACTCCTTGCTCTTGAAAGTGATCGAGGGGAACTGCTTGGTGTTGAAGAAGTCGGGACTCTTGAGGTGCTCGTCGCGCTGCTTGTTGTTGGAGTCCACGGACGCGGCGTCGATCGTGATGTCGAACATCGCCGACGACGGGTTCGCGGGGTCGAAACTGAACATGCCGTCGACCTTGTTGAAGCGGCCCCAGAAGTTCGAGACGCCGACGTGCCGGATGCGATAGAACACGCCGGAGTGCACCGGGTCGATCTTGAACCCGCCGGCCTTCATGGGCTCTGGGGCGACGGCGGCGGTGGCGGCCGCCGCGTGTTTCCCGGTCAGGCCCATGGCCATTCCGCCGGCGAACATGACGCCCGCCGCCAATCCCAGCGCGAGCATCGAACCCGAACCCAAACGAACGCTGCAGCACGAGCAAGCCATTGAGGAATCTCCAGAACCCCCAACGCCCCGCCGAAGGCGAACGCACGGACCTCCCACGAGGGACGCCGCGTGCTCAGGTACCAGCGTAGAGGTCGGACGTTGCAGGCGGCCGGGCGAGATGGGAAAGAGGATGGATCGCTCCAACTTCGGGGTGGCCGTACGATCCCGCGATGAGCACGCTTTGGGAAGAGGGCGGGCGAGAGCCGGGGGGGGAAGAGCCGCGGGAGCGGCGGAAATCGGCCAACGCCGCGGCACGGGGAGAAGTTGGCCAGACCGGGCCAGCCGGTTCGGGAGTGAGCGGCGCAGCGGCGCATGTCGATGCCACGACCACTGACCTCGACGCGGAGCAGCGCCGGGCGGTCGAGCACGACCCGGCCGACGGGCCGCTGATCGTGCTGGCCGGGCCGGGCACCGGCAAGACGCGTGTGATCACGCACCGAATCGCGCACCTGATCGACGATCGCGCCGTCGACCCGGCGTCCATCGTCGCGGTGACGTTCACAAACAAGGCGGCTGCGGAGATGCGGGAGCGGCTCCGGGTGCTCATCGGGCCGAAGGCCGATCGGGTCGAGACGTCGACGTTTCACGCGCTGGGCATGCGCATCCTGCAGCGATTCGGAGACTTGCTCGAGCCCGATGCGCTCGCCGACATGCCCGCGCTGGTCGCGGAGGACCTGGCCCGGGCGCAGATCGACACGCTGCCGGTGGTGTCGAGCGCCGGGGGGGGCGGCGGAGGGCGACCGGTGTTCGGGCCGTCGCTCACGGCGGGCGGGCTGCTCGACTCGGCGCAGCGGAAGCGCCTGCTGCGCGCGATCGTCACGCGCCTCGACGTGCTGCGCCCGCTGCGGGTGCACTCGCTCGAAGGCGCGGCGGATCACGCGCGCGAGGTCATCGATGCGCTGAGCGAGCGGGCGATCTTCCCGGCCGATGCGCTGCGGTTCGCCGCGGCGTGGCGTGCGAGGCTCGACGACCCGGCGTGGGCCGGCGCGCCGGCCGACCGGCGCGAGTCGCTGCCGGCCCAGCGGTTCCAACAGGAGGTGTTCGAGGACGCCTGCCGCGTGTACGCGGTCTTCGAGCGGGCGCTGCGTCACGCGGGGCTCGTGACGTTCTCCGACCTCATCACGCTGCCGCTGCGGCTGATGCGCCAGGGGTCGAAGGATGGCGGGAGCGCGGGGGCCGCGGCGGTGCTCCGCTCGCAGTGGCGGCATTTCGTCGTGGACGAATTCCAGGACGTAAACGCGGCGCAGATCGAACTGCTGCGCGAACTCGCGCCGCCTCTTGCGGGCGGTGCGGGAGGGAATGGACCGGACCTGTGCGTCGTCGGCGACGACGATCAATCGATCTACGCATTCCGCGGGAGCGACGAGCGCGCCTTCGCCCACTTCGAGAAGGTCTGGGGGCGCGCGGGAGCGGCCGGGGGAGTGAAGGTCGTGCGGCTCGGCGTGAACTACCGATCGACGCCGGCGATCGTTTCGCTCAGCCAGAGTGTGATCGAGCGGTCGCGGTCCAGGTTCGCGCCCGACAAAGTCATCAGGCCGGCGGCGCCGGCGGCGGGGTGCGCCAAGGCCGGCGTGGTGTGGCTGGAGGACGACCGGCAGGCGGCGCAGGCGGTCGGCGCCGTGGTTCGCGCGGGGCTGGGCGATTTCGAGGGGCGAGCGCCCGAGTCGATCGCGGTCATCACGCGGGACAACAGCCTGGCGGCGCAGGTGGCCGCGGCGCTGCGGATCGACGGCTTCACCGTGCGCCTGAGCGCGGGCGGTGCGCGGGGAGACGAGGACGCGGGCGTTCAGGATGTGCTGGCCTGCGCGGATCTGATCCTGAGTCCGAACGAACTGTGGCCCGCGGTGCGGCTGCTGACCCGCCCGCCCTTCTCCTGCCCGCACGCCGCGGTGTTCGAGGCCAAGGACGCATTGGAGCGGGAGGAGTCGCGCCGATCTCGGGAGGCGCTGGGCGCGCTCGACCCCGACGCGCCTCTGGACCCGGCGGCGGCAAGCGAGCACCGGGCGCAGTCGTTGGGGCTCCTTCAGTTCATCGGCGCGCCGCCGGCGGGGGTCACGATCAATGAGGACCTTCGCGCCGCGGCGGGGCGTCTGCACGCGATGCTCACCGAGCTCCGCACGTTCTCGCTGACACACACGGGGGCCCAGACGCTCACGCGGATCGTGGAGCTCACGGGCGTTGCGCACGTCGAGTTGCTGGCGCCGATGGAGCGGGCGCGCCGGGTGCAGAGCGTGGTGTCGCTCCTGCAACTGGCGCAGCAGGTCGAGCCCCGGCTGGACGAGCCGCGCGATCTGCGCGCGTTCATCGAGTACTACCACGACCTGGACGAGGAGGACCGTCGACTGACGCCGGGGGCCGGGCTGCTGGGCGACATCGAGGACCAGGTCGGCGGCGACGAGGGGCGTGACAGCGCGCTCGCGCTGTCGGGGCTGCTGGAGGAGGGCGGCCCGGGGCCGGACGCGACGCTCGCGGACGGGCCGGTGATCCACGTGCTCAACGCGCACAAGGCCAAGGGCCTGGAGTTCGACTGCGTGTTCGTGGCGCGGATCGGCGCCACGCCGGGGTCGTTCGGATCTGCGCGCCGCCAGGACGCGGGAGACCACGCGGCGCTCCCGGCGGTGCTGTGCGCGGACGGGACGCGCCTGCCCATCGAGCGCTTCGCGTCGCCGCACCTGGCGCACGCGGACGGGGCGGACACCCCGGCGGTCGACGACACGCAGCGTGAAGAGGAGCGCCGGGTGTTCTACGTGGCGGCGACTCGCGCACGGCGGCGGCTGTGGCTGCTGAGCAGGCGGCTCAAGGGCGCTTCGACCGGCACGCACTACGTGCAGGAACTGGTGCAGAGCGACGGGAGTCGGCAGTGGCTGGAGGAGGTGGGGATCGGCGACGTGCTGCTCCAGGCGGCGGCGGCCGAGACGCGCGAGCGCGGCGACGACGCGCCGCCCGCGCGGGTCGTCCACGAGCCGGGGCTGGACGCCGCGATCAGCGATGCGTTCGCGCGGGCCCGGCGTGAGGCCCGCCTTCTGGCGTCGAGCGCGCTGGATCGTGCCGACGCGAGCGCCCCCGACCCCGCGAGCGCCGCGGAACGAGCCGAGCGAGCGAGCGCGGCGTTCCGCGAGAGCGCGGCGCGGCTGGGCGTCGTCGCGTGGGTCGAGAAGATGCATGGGCCGGCGCCGGCGTGGCTCATCGACCTGGCGCCGCCGGGGGCGCGCGCGGGCGTCGCCCGGCTGAGCGCGGAACTGGCGGCGCGCTTCCCACGGGCGGAGGGCGTCGGCGGGGCCGCGCCCGGGGACGGCGCGCCGGGGGGCGCGGATGGGTGGAACCAGATGCCGGGCGTGCTCACGCCGCTGCAACTCTCGTACACGATGCTCGACGAGTATCTGCGCTGCCCGCGGTGCTATTACCTGCGGTACGTGGCGGGACTGACGCCGCCCGAGACGGGCAAGGAGTTCGTCGGCTCGGTAGTGCACAAGGCGCTCGAGGAGTTTGTGCTCGAGCAGCAGCGGTTCGACGGCGCCGGCGAGGGGGGAACGGTCGATCCGGGAGATCCGGCCGGCGTCGAGCGCCGCCTGCTCCGGCGGGGCCGGGCGCTGCTGCTCGACCGGGCGGCGCGGAGCGCGGACGGCGAGGCTCGCACGGGCGGCGCGGGGAGGCTTGCCGATCAGGACCTGCGCGAGTCGCTTGTGCGGATCGAGATGATCCTGCGCAACTACGTGCGCCGGTTCCATGACCCGGGCGCCCACGTGCTGGAGGTCGAGGCCGACGTGCGCATGCCGCTGGAGTTCGACGCGGACGAGTGCGCAGACGCGATCGCCTCGATCAACAAGCCTCGGCGCGGCAAGGGCGCTCCGCCCGCTGCGCCGATCCTGGCCGGGGCGACGCTCGGCGCCGGGCACACGCTGCGCGGCAAGATGGACCGGCTGGATCAGATCACGCTCGATGACGGCGGCGCGGGGTTCCGCGTGGTGGACTACAAGACCGGGCGCGACTGGAACAAACTCACGAGCCCCGAGCCCGACGATCTGCAACTGGGGATCTACGCCCTGCTGCTGGGCCATCACTTGGGTGTGAACGGCGCGGGCCCGGGCGGGGGGAGTGTGGGCAGGAGCGACCCGACGCCGCCGAGCGGTGTCCGCGGGTTCGCGGAGTACTGGCTGCTCGCCGCGGACGCGGGCGGGGCGGCGCAGACGGACGGGACGGCCTCGGCAGCGCCGGGGGGCGGCATACGCGGGCTGCGGGGTGTTGTCGCGCTCGAGGCCCTCGACACGGCCAAGGTGCGCCGGACGATCGCGCGGTGCGTCGCGGGCATCCGCGCGGGGCGGTTTGCGCGCGGAAGCCAGTGCCGCGGCCATTGCGATTTGCTGGGCTGATCAAGGCGCGGCGCCCGTCATCGATCGACCATCAGCGCCTGGGCGGCGCTCAGGGCTTCGTCGGCGCTGTTTGCGTGCCGGGGGAACTCGAGGCGCAGGATGCCGAAGCGGGCGCGGACGTCGATCCCGAGGGGGTCGAGCCCGACGGCGACGGGGTCGGGGACGTCGACGCCGCAGTGCCGCCTGCATGCACGAGCGAGCGCGGCCTTGTCCTTGTTGAGTTCTCGGATGAGGCGGGGCTCGTCGGCCCGCAGCGCGTTGGCCGCGCCGAGTTCCTCGGGGCTGAAGACAAGTGTTTCGGTCTTGGCGGCCTCGATCGTGGCGACAGCCCAGACCCCGCCGCCCTGGGCGCCGGCAGAGTTCCCCGGTCCCGCACTGGCGGGGGGCGCGGCGGCGGTCCCGGCGCCCGGCCCGACGAGAGCCATCGGCGCTCCGGAGGGATCGGGCCGGGGGGGAGAGAACGCGGCGTGGTAGGCGACCCAGCGGTCGGGGGCTTCGTGCGCCTCGGGACGCGGGAGCGTGTCCATCACGAGCAGCAACTGCATGACCGAGCGGCTCTCGGCCGGCACGAAGAGCACGTGCTGCGAGGCGGACATGGCGGCGCGCTCCACGGGCATGACCAGACGGCCCGTGGCGCGGTCGATGACGAAGCGGACATTGGCCCGCCGGTCGTCGAAGGCCAGGACGCCCTCGGTGTAGCGCCGGAGCGTGCGGAGCGCGAGGTAGTCATCGGCGCCCACGTGCGATGGCGCGACCTGCGGGCCTGCGCCGGCCTTGGCGGCGCGCTGCTTGCGCGGCGCTGGATCGGGGCCGGGCTTGGGGGCGGAGGGGCTGGCCATACATCGGATTGTCGGCGCGCCGAGCGCCGGAGTCATGGCGCGGGCGCGAAGTCGTGGAGGCGCGGAACGGGCGCAAGAAAAAACCGGCGACGCGGGGTCGCCGGTTCGAGCGCGTGTGAGATTTGAACCGCCGCGGCGGCCGGGCGTGTTACTTGGCCTTCTTCGACGACTTCTTGGGCGCATCCTCGCCGGACTTGCCCTCGCCCTTGGCGGCCTTCTTGCCCTCGGCGGCGGGGGCGGGGGCGCCACCCTCGGCGGGGGCGGCGGGCTTGAAGGAACCGCCGGCGTCGCGACGGGCCTTGTCCGCCGCGAGCGCCGCGTCGATCGCCGCGACACGGTCGGTGCGGTCCCCGCGGTCGCGGCCCTTGCGCACCTTGCCGGGGTTGTCGGCGGTGATAAGGTTGCCCTCGTCGTCGAAGTCCATCTCGGCCTTCTCCTCCTTGTGGAGTTCGCGGTCGGCCTTGACGTAGAGCTTGATGCGCGTCTCGAGGTCGGTCTCGTATTTCACAAGCACCTCATAGTCGCCGACGCGCTTGATCGTCTCGCTGAGGCGGACGTCGCGCGGGCGGACGGGGTAGCCCGCGCCGGTGAGGCCCGTGGCGATGTCCTGCTGCGTGATCTGGCCGTACAGCACGCCCAGGTCGTTGCAGCTCTTGACGAGCGAGAGCTCGAAGCCCGTGAGCTTGGCGATGATCTGCTGGCGCTGGGCCCGCTGCTCGGCGAGGTGCTTCTCCGCCTCGGCGCGCTTGGACTGGAGTTGCTTGACGAGTTCCTCGCTGGGGACGGTCGCGAGTTGGCGCGGCAAGAGGTAGTTGCGCGCGTAGCCGAGGCGCACCTTCACCACGTCCCCGACGATGCCGAGGTTCTCGACGGTCTCCACCAGAAGTAGTTCAACGTTGCCTGCCATGTCGCTGTCCTTTCCCCGGCCTGTGGCTCAGGCGGGTAGTTCAGGAGCGCTCGCCGGCCGATGCCGACGCCGCCCCAACGTCCCCACGGCCCCCCGTAGGTTGTGAGGCGAAGTTTAGGCGTGAAACTCGATCGAATCGCTATCGCACGGGGACGCCGGACCAAGACCGAACATCGACCGGAACGCGGGGAAAACGGCAGTACGATGCTTGTCCGGCCACTGATCTTCGACCTGCCGCGCGTGGCGCGGGCCGCACCTGCTTCGCCGACCCCACTCCGTGACGATTTCCGCTCCAACTTCCGTGCGCACAGAGAACACCGGGCCGGCGCGCTGTGTGCCCGTGATCGTCGGCCCGACAGCCTCGGGCAAGAGCGACCTGGGCGTCGCGTTGGCGCATCTCATCTCGGCGCGCACGGGCCAACCCTGCGAGATCCTCGCCGCCGACGCGTTCCAGGTTTATCGCGGCATGGACATCGGCACCGCCAAGCCCTCGATGAGCGAGCGCGGCGGCGTGCCGCACCGCCTGATCGACCTTGTCGACCCGCACGACCTCGGTGCGAAGTTCACGCTCGACGATTGGCTGCGCGAGGCGCGATCGGCGATCGATGACATCCAGGCCCGGGGCGGAGTGCCGATTGTCGTCGGCGGAACCTCGCTGTACGTGCAGTCTCTTGTGCGCGGCATGTTCGAGGGCCCGGCGGCGGATGAATCGCTCCGCGCCGAACTGGGCGCGATGACGCCGGAGGTCCGGCGCGCGGAACTGGAGCGCATCGACCCGGACGCGGCGGCACGCATCCACCCCAACGACGCGCGCCGGACGATCCGGGCGCTCGAGGTCTTCCGGCTGACCGGACGCCCGATCTCTGAACTACAGACGCAGTGGAACGCCGACGAGGGACCCAGTGCGGCGAGCCCGTTTCGGCTTTTCGTGCTGAGTTGGCCGGTGAAGGAACTCAACCGGCGCATTAACCAGCGCGTGCGCCGGATGATGAACCCCGATGCGCCGGGGCGCGAGCCGGGAGGAAGCACGCTGCTCACGGAACTCAAGGGCCTCATCGCCCGCGGCCCGTTGAATGCTCAGGCGCGTGAGGCGCTGGGGTACAAGCAACTCCTGGCGCACCTGGAGTCGTCAAGCGGCGCTGGCTCTCGCCCCATGAGCCTCGAAGACGCGGTCGAGAAGATCAAAGTCGAGACGCGGCGGTTCGCGAAGAACCAGCGGACGTGGATGAAGCGGCTGGCGGCAACGCCGGGCGCCGTGACGCTGGAGGCTTCGGGAACTCCGACCGCCGAACTCGCGGAACGTGTGTGGGAATCACTGATGAACAGCGCGCGTGAAGATTGACGTTTCACGCGGCCACAGAAACACCCGGAGACTCGCATGATCGTCCACGGCATCACGCCCATCCTGAACGTTTCGAGCATCCGCGCGAGTCTGGAGTGGTTCGAGGGCCTGGGGTGGCGGCGGTGCTGGACGTACAACGACTCGGGGATGATCGAAGGGGCGCGCGACGTGAACGAGGCGGGGCCGGCGAACTTCGCCGCGGTCGGGAGCGGGGCGGTGGAGATCTTCTTGTGCCGCGACGGTCAGGGCTCGCGCGGGCACATGCCGCGGGAACCCGGCGACGAGCAGACGGGGGGCGTGTGGCTGAGTTGGTGGGTGGGTTCGCCTGCGGAAGTGGACGCGGCGCACGCGCGGGCGGTGGAGCGGGGGTACGTCATCAACTGGCCGCCGACCGATGAGCCCTGGGGCGTGCGCGAGTGCCGCATCGTGCACCCGGACGGGCACACGTTCCGGGTGAGCGCGGCGATACGCCGGTAGTCGGATGCGTGCGAAACTCGCTGATCCCGTATGCGCAAAGTCCGGACAAACTCGCAATAGTCAATCCGCGCTCGCCACGCCCTCGGCCTCGATCTCGACGAGCATCGCCGGGTCGATGAGGCGCGAGACCTCGACCATCGTCAGGCATGGGTCGTGGCGGTCGAAGAACTCGCGGTGGGCCGCGGCGAACTCGGCGCTGCGCGAAATGTCGGTCACGAACATGCGCACGCGCGCGATGCACGAGCGATCGGCGCGCACCTGGGCCAGCGCGTTCTCGATGATGCGGAAGCACCAGCGGGCCTGGCCCGCCGCGTCGCCGGGCGAGAGGACGTGGCCCTCGGGATCGACCGCGGTGGTGCCGGTAATGAAGATCAGCCGGCCCGCGCGCAGGGCGCGGCAATAGCCGTAGCGGCTTTCCCACGGAGCGCCGGTGTACGCACGTTCGAAGCCGCTGGACATGAGCGGACTGTAGAGGAGTCGGGGGATTCGGCGCCGCGTCTGGCGGCAGTCAAACTCCTGCACCGCGTGGACTTCCGGACGCGGCGCGCGGGGGTGTTTCGCCGGGCTTGTCCGGCGGAGTTCGCCCCTACACTTGCGGGTCCGAAAACGCGACTGCCCACCCCGTTCGAGGCCGCCGTTTGACCGCTGTTGTCGCGAGTTTGGGCCGGAGTTCGACGATGTTGGCGCTGAAAGCGGTACAAAGGCGGAAGACGGGGCTCGCGGTGCGGTCCATCGGCGGTCGGTCTGCGTAGGGCATGGTGAGTCAACAGTTCGCGGCCGCTCCGCGTCTCCATGGCGAGCACGCG
>Ga0116166_1000596_pt1 | contig 34488 bp, 39 predicted proteins | sample AD_JPNMR2_MetaG_FD_89884 | JGI IMG/M metagenome (GOLD analysis project Ga0116166, IMG submission 89884) | Active sludge microbial communities of municipal wastewater-treating anaerobic digesters from Japan - AD_JPNMR2_MetaG | ecosystem: Engineered > Bioreactor > Anaerobic > Digestate | place...
AATAATTATATTTATTTATCGTGTATTTTCTAATTGTAAAAAATGTGTTTTTATTGAGTTTGTTATTATAATTTTTATTAAAGTTAACTTTACAATTTTTTGTAGTCATGACTATAATTCCTTTTAATCATTAGGTTTTAATATCATCATCTCTGGACAGTATGTTTCTACATAATAACTATGTTCTTCCCAATTGTATTTGTCAGCGTTTATCATGTATGGGCAATACATTGCAATCGCCCATGAATAAACTTTCCAGTTATATCTATTAATATCAATTCTTCCTGGACAATACTGTGCTACAAAATGGCTTGAGGTTTCCCAATTAAACCGTTTTGGGTCTAAATCTTCTGGAGAATATTGTGCAATTGCCCAACTGTCTTTTTTCCAATTATATCTATCCGAATCTAATTTGTCGGGGCAATATTCAGCAGCATAATAACTATATTTTTCCCAATTGAAACAATCATTTTCTATTTCCCAACGAATTAGATCATATGGACTATTTTTGTAGAGCCACTTGTAGTGTTCTCCATATTTAACAAATGCTTTATGAACATCTAATTTACCATTGTAAAATATTTCTTCTGCCCATTCTTTTTCAGTTGGTTTAGTATAAAGTTTATCTAATTCGATAATGTTCGTTACTATTCTCTCCATAATTAAACTCCTTCTGGTTCATAAGTTTTAGTTTTTCAGGACAATATTCAGAAACATACCAAACATCTTTTTCCCAATTATATCTGTTTGGTTCCAATTTATCGGGACAATATTGAGCAACATATTTACTATTATCTTCCCAATTATATCTATTCGGATCCAATTTATCAGGACAATATTGAGCAATTGCCCAACTATCTTTTTCCCAATTGAATTTCTCTGGATCCAATTTGTCGGGACAATATTGAGCAATTGCCCAACTATCTTCTTTCCAATTGTATTTCTCTGGATCCAATTTGTCGGGACAATAGCGTGCAACAACATAACTATATTCTTTCCAATTATATCTATTCAGATCCAATTTATCGGAACAATATTTAGCAACATGATAACTATAATCTTCCCAATTATACAATTCAGGAACAAGTTTATCAGGACAATATTGCGCTACATAATGACTACAATGTTTCCAATTAAATCGTTTAGTATCCAATTTATCAGGACAATATTTGACAACATATTCACTGCAATTTGCCCAATCAAAGCAATTGTTCTCTATTTCCCAACTGATTAGATCATAGGGACTATATTCATAAAGCCAAGCATATCTAACACCATATTCAATAAATGCTTTATGTGCATCAATTTTACCATTTTTAAAACGTTTTGGCCATGGTTCACATGGTTTTTTATAGAGTTTGTCTAATTTAATAATGTTAGTCACAATTCTTTTCATAAGTATAACTCCTTATGTTTAAAAAATGTCGGAGAGGGTGGGATTCAAACCCACGTTACGTTTTTTTAACGTACAACGGTATAGCACACCGTTACCTTAAACCAACTTGGACACCTCTCCGCTTAATCATGATTTTCTCATCTATAACCTTGATTTTATTTCAAAAAAGTATCATTTTGTTCATCTTGTAATTTAGTCGGATCAACTGTCTCTTTAAGTAGTTGGGATTTCATTTTATGAAAAAATCATAGATTTTTTTCCGAAACTTTTTCATAAATATTTACGACCCAAGAGGATATAAATTTAAGATTTTGGTTCACCGTCCTTCTACATCAGATTCGTGGTTTAAGTTTTAGTTTTTCGGGACAATATTCAGCAACAGCGCAACTATCGATTTTCCAATTATATCTTCTTGGATCCAATTTATTAGGACAATATTGGGCTACATAACGGCTGTGATCTTTCCAATTATATCTCTTTGGATCCAATTTATCAGGACAATATTGAGCAATTGCCCAACTATCTTTTTCCCAATTGTATTTCTCTGGATCCAACTTTTTAGGACAATATTTAGCGACGTATTTACCATGATTTTCCCAATTGTATCTATTCGGATCTATTTTATCGGGACAATATACAGCAATTGCCCAACTATCGATTTTCCAATTGAATTTATTCGGATCCAATTTATCAGGACAATATTGAACAACTGCCCAACTATCTTTTTTCCAATTATATCTCTTTGGATCCAACTTTTTAGGACAATATTGAGCAACTGCCCAACTATCTTTTTTCCAATTATATCTCTTTGGATCCAATTTATTAGGACAATATTGAGCAACTGCCCAACTATCTTTTTTCCAATTGTATTTATCTGGATCCAATTTATTAGGACAATAACGAGCAACTGCCCAACTATCTTCTTTCCAATTGTATTTCTCTGGATCTATCTTGTCGGGACAATATTCAGCAATTGCCCAACTATCGATTTTACAATTGTATCTAATCGGATCTATTTTATCAGGACAATATTGAACAACTGCCCAACTATCGATTTCCCAATTATATCTCTTTGGATCCAACTTTTTAGGACAATATTGGGCTATATAACGGCTGTGATCTTTCCAATTATATCTCTTTGGATCCAACTTTTTAGGACAATATTGAGCAACTGCCCAACTATCTTTTTTCCAATTATATCTCTTTGGATCCAATTTGTAGGGACAATAACGAGCAACTGTCCAACTATGATCTTTCCAATTGTATTTATTTGGATCTAATTTGTCAGAACAATATTCAGCGACGTATTTACTATGCTCTTTCCAATTGTATTTATCGGGATCCAATTTATCAGGACAATATTTAGCGATATAATCGCTATCTTCTTTCCAATTGTATTTATCGGGATCCAATTTGTCGGGACAATATTTAGCAATTGCCCAACTATATTTTTCCCAATTATATCTATTCGGATCTATTTTATTGGGACAATATACAGCAGCATAATGACTATGTTTTTTCCAATTATATCTATTTGGATCCAATTTATTAGGACAATATTGAGCAACATAATGACTATACTTTTTCCAATTGAATCTTTTTGTATCTATTTTATCGGGACAATATTGAACAACTGCCAAACTATCTTTTTCCCAATTATATTTCTTTGGATACAATTTATTAGGACAATATTGGGCTATATAACTGCTGTGATCTTTCCAATTATATCTTCTTGCGTCCAATTTATTAGGACAATATTGAGCAACTGCCCAACTATGATCTTTCCAATTGTATTTATTTGGATCTAATTTGTCAGAACAATATTCAGCGACGTATTTACTATGATCTTCCCAATTGTATTTCTCTGGATCCAATTTGTCAGGACAATATTGAGCAACATAATGACTGTATTTTTCCCAATTATATCTCTTTGGATCCAATTTATTAGGACAATATTGAGCAACATAATGACTATATTTTTCCCAATCAAAGCAATTGTTCTCTATTTCCCAACGAATTAGATCATATGGACTATTTCTATATAGCCAATTATACTTTTCTCCATATTCAATAAATGCTTTATGTGCATCAATTTTACCATTTTTAAAACGTTTTGGCCATGGTTCACATGGTTTTTTATAGAGTTTGTCTAACTCAACAATATTAGTTACTATTCTTGTTTCCATCATAAAAACAAACCTTTTTTGATAGAATTTTCTTAAGCTTATCATATTCAATTTTAGATTTTTCCAATAAATTAAAAAAATTATCATAAAGTTTATACAATATTAATTCATATACTTCTGATAATTTGTTGGTATATCCATACCAACGGCTCTCTTATATTTTACAGCAAATATATCGACAAAACTTCCTTTTAATAATTCTCTTGCAAAATCATACAAAGTAGGATCTTGATTGTAATCAAATACTCTGAGGTCCCTTTCGCCGAGCAGAGCATAAAACACACAATCAACATCTTTTTCCATTATATCCATAATAGTCGAGGTGTAATCTACACCTATGTCCTTGAAAACAGTTAATACTGCTATCATATCGTCACAATACGCTTCTAAATCGTTTTCATCATGAAAACGATTTAGTCTGTTCATAGCATCATAGAAATTGTACCAGAAACCATCTTCTGCTACTAACTCCTTTAACTTTTCAGGAGCCTTCGTTTTTTCGAACATATCATCATACAACCAATCGGTTGTATGATTTTCGAAAAACCCGCGTTTGTAAAGTCTCTTAAAAGACTTTCTTATTGGTGTCATCATAGTGTTTCTCCTTCTATTAGTTGAGTTTATTTATATGCAATATTTCTTACTGTAAGAAATATTACGTTTTCATATGATATTTCATTTTCAAAAGTAACATCAAAAACTTACTACTTTAAACTTGATACTTTAAGGTTCTCTGCATTAATATCGTCATGTATCATATCACAACAATATTCTAACACAGCCCAACTATCTTTTTCCCAATTATATCTATTCGGATCCAATTTATCAGGACAATATTTAGCAACAGCCCAACTATATTCTTCCCAATTGTATTTTTCTGGATCCAATTTATCTGAACAGTATTTTGCAATATATTCACTATGCTCTTTCCAATTGTACTTATCCGGATTTAATTTATCAGAGCAATATTTAGCTATTGCCCAACCATTTTCTTCCCAGTTATATCTATCCAAATCTAGTTTATCTGGACAATAATACACAACATACCAACTATCTTTTCTCCAATTGTATTTTTTCGTATCAAGATATTCTGGACAGAATTGAGCTATTGCCCAACTTGCATCTTCCCAATTATATCTATCCGGATCTATTAATTCGGGATAAAATTCAGCAAGATAAGCACTTGCATCTTCCCAATTAAATCTATTAGGATCTATTAATTCAGGATAGTAATCAGCAATTAATTGACTGCAATGTTCCCAATCAAATTTTTCGGATACAAAGTTTTCTATACAGTACAATACTACAAAACTACTATATTCTTTCCAATTATATTTTTGTACATCAAATTTGCTAGGGCAATATTGAGCTATTGCCCAACTATCCTTTTTCCAGTTATATTTGTTGACATCTACTAAATCGGGACAATACTTAGCAACATATCTACTATATTTTTCCCAATTGAAACAATCATTTTCTATTTCCCAACGAACCAAATCATAGGGACTATTTTTATATAGCCAATCATAATGGTCTTCTTCCGTAAGTACCTTATGAGCATCTATTTTATCTTTCTCAAATTTGCTCAACCAATATTGACAAGGTTTTACACTTAATTTATCCAATTCAACTATGTTTGATAGAATGCGTTCCATATTCTCTGCCTTTCTAGAGTTTTCATTATTGTTGTACATTAAGAAGCAACAAATCAATTAGAAATGGAAACTCCTTCTTAGTTATCATATTTACTAACTTTCTTCCATGAAAAATTCTAATAGTATAATCCGAATCTGGATTATACATATTACCTTCTTTGAAATGATAATCTGCATAATATTCGTCGTCTGGCAATAGTTTATCAATTATATCAACCAAATCACTTAAGAACATTTTTGCACACGATGGACTGCAATTATAGACAGGATATACACTGTAATATCTTTCATTTTCTAAAGTTAATATATATGAATTATATAAAGGTTTATATCTAAAATCTAATCTGCAAACTCCATCACTATCATTATTATCATCTATAAGTTCAGTTAGAGATTTACTCTCCAGAATTCGTTTATTGTGATCATTCAAAGGAAAACTTACAGTTATGAGTTCTTCATTTCTGCTAATATTTTCAATACCAAATTCTTCAAACAAACTGCAAGTTGTTTTGTAAAAGTTATGTCTTGTACCATAATCAATTTGATATTGTCCGCAATAACATTCTGTAGATGAAAGCTCATCTTTAATAAAACGAATCAAATAATGTTCGTTAATAGAAATATCATACATTTTTTTCATCCTTTCTTAATAAAAAGAGTTAACTAAACAAAAATTCAAAATCAATGTTTAACATAGCATTTATTTTCTCAAAATTATCATTAAGCTCTGAAACATCAGCATATCTCTCCGAAACAGCAACAGCTAATTCAATTAGTTCTCTTTCTAGTTCTTTATTTCCTGAAATATTGAAACTTTCAAGAACAATTTGTATTATGTTACCATTATACCATCTCCACACAGGCATTCTTTCAAACTTTTTAAAGTTTGTTAAAACATAGAATTTGTCTAACAAATATGAACATAGAATGAAATATAGAGGTGGTATAAAGTATCTTTTAGCTTCATTTAAATAATTCTCTCTCTTTAAAATGTATTTTGAAAATCTACAACGACTACTATCCTTATCCATATCTTCAAGAATCTCCTAAGTAAAAATTCAGAGCAAGCAAAAGGGGGAAGTCTGGGTGTACTTCCCCCCTTTGTTTCTCACACTAGATTATCATACTCTTCGACACTAGTAACTTCTTCATCGGAATCACTAGTATCATCTTTTGAAGCTTCATCTCCGTATTCTTCCTCATCTTCATCTCCGTATTCTTCCTCATCTTCATCTCCATTCTCCTCTACATCTCTTTTGACGAAGTCTTCCACATACCCGAAGACTTCCTTTTGTATTTCCTTGTTCCCAGAACAAGCGTCCAAATAGAATAACAATTTTGTAAGTTTCAAAGCAGTAGTATATTTGACAAATTTGAACAATACTTGTCCATCTTTGTCTATGATACTAACAATAACTTTGTACTTCCAACCTTTTCTAACGATCAAAACATCCATATTTGGATGTTTTAATCTAACAGGACGTTTTTCATTAACAATTTTACTTAAAGTGATAACGTATTTGAATTCCGTATTGGAATCAGCAATCTTGAACCTCGGTTTAACTTTAAACCGGACACCATCACTACAGAGAATTGAGTCTTCCCTGACTTTCTCTGCAAATTCCCTCTTTTTGAGGTACGTCAGAAACTCTGTTGCGTAGAACTTTAACATAAGTCTTTCTCCTTCTGTATCTTTTTATTTTTAAGTAAGTTTGACATTATCCGTCACATAGATAATATCAAATCCTACTTTATTAACTAAACTATGTATCTCCACAAACTACTTTAAAACAGTTCGATTGAACATTTAACACAAGAAATACCTCAACAAACATTTATTACAATAACGATACTCTATTTTCAGTTTGATATGATACACCTTTTCTATAGTTGTATTTCCTTATAGTTTCTGTTTTTTGTTTCCGATCTTTATGTATTTCCAAATAAGTATGATTTTCATAATACACTGATTTATTCTTATTGTAATAGTTTGATTTTCTAGAATATTGTTCAACTCCACTAGAAATTATTCTACTGAAAGGTGTACAAAGATTTACATTTGTATTTTTGCGTTTGGTACTTACACAATACTTATACAATTTTCTTAGTAAAGACATACTACTTCATTTTCTTTTCTTTTTTATTATTTTAAGACTACAATTCATATCTTTTAGATGAATCATTTAGTTCATCTATTTCTAATGTTTTTTGATTCATTAAAATGTTCAAATAGTATACTTTCTATAAACGGCCAAATGTGTTGCTCCCAAATGTAATTTGGATCAAAACTATTAGTTGCTATTTCTTCTATCATTTTTTCATTTGGTATTTCTAGAAAAGTATCATTTTTCAAAGGTACATATAATTTCTTTTTAATTTTATCTCTTACTATAAACCAACTTTTATTTGTTCTTCTATATACTATTTTTCTAATTTTTTCTATGCTAGAATACAGAGTTTTAGTGTTGTAATATTGCACTTGTTTTAATAGTAAATAAACAGATTCATCAAGTAATTCTTTTTCGGTTAAGTAACCCTTCCTTTCCACACCATCATCTTTATAAAACAACAAATATGATTTTCTATTGATTGTAAAGATGATACAATTGAGCACCTTCCTAAGAGTGAGATTTGAATTCTGATTATCTACTAGTTTATTTATAATGACTGAATCTTTATTTCTCAAAATAATATCATCTTCTTTTATTTTGTTTGAATTTAAGAATTCGTTTACTAATGCTTCTGTAGAACTTATTAGAAATTGATTAAGTAATGGATTTGTAACTAACTGTCCAATTCTAATGTTTCTCTTTTCTTTATCATTTTCGAATTCTAAAAATTCCTCTTCTGTAACATAGCCTAAGTTTTTCAAAATTGTGTAGTAACAATTTTCTATATCATATTCGTAAAAACTTCCTCTATATACTAGTCTGTTCTTTTTTTCTTCTGACATAACAGATTAACTCGTCTAAAAATTTTTGAAATAGTTTTATATCTGTTACACATATTCTAAAATTGCTAATATCATCTATTATTGACGATATAATTCTATCATCAGCCTCTTCTACATACTTAAATAAAGCAAGAGGATATAGATCACTATAATCACTATAATCTACTCGTTTTAAAGAATCTAACATAAGTTTATCTGCAAGTATTAAAATTGGCTTTCTTAAACCAAGAGTATAACAAGTTTCACATTTAGATCCAACACCCCAAGGAACAAAAGTTATTACAAAATCTGATTCTTCTAACTCCGCTATATCCCTTTGAACACAAGTATAAAAGTCATCAATTACATCCTTTTTAGAGTCTAACCAACTTGGTGTGTAAAATATACAATCACTATATTTGTTTTTTATGCTTTCCATAAACAAATTAACTAAAGATCTACTATAGAATGAAGATGATATGAAAATTTTTATGTCTGACATATATAAAATTTATCTCATTCTATTTTCAATAAACTAAACAATCTAAATTATTTGCTAATGAAAAGAATTCTTCTTTAAAAGTATGTTGACCTGGTTCTGAAAAAACTCCTCTTAATGCGCTAGTTACCATAACTTGTTTAGGATTACTTTTTACACCTCTTGCTATCATACAATCATGAGCACCTTTAACTATTACAATTACACCCTTAGGATTTAATGCTTCCATAATAATATCAGCTAAACCAGATGTATAACTTTCTTGTAATATAGGTTGTGCTGCATATAATTCAACTACTCTACTAAACTTTGATATACCACAAAATTTACCGTTTGGAATATAGCCAGTCCAAACATGATATCTAACATTTTCAAAATGATGTGGACATATGCTATAAACTATAGCTGGATTTGTAGTAATTATTAATTGATCTGTCTCATGATTATTCATGCAAGGAAAAACTTTACTTAACATTTGTTTGCAAATCTCTTCTGAATTTATACCTCTGCATCTTTCCAAAATCATCATTTTAGCTATTCTTTTAGGTGTTTCTCTAAAATTTTCATCTTCATATTTCAAACCATAAGCTAAATTTAAAGCTTTCAGTATTTTTATGTAAGCCGATGATATCATTTGCATAGCCATTAGTTGCTTATCATTAATAGAATAGTATGTCGAGGATACAACATCAGAAAAATCATCAGAATATTCATCTGTAACCTCGTTGCTTGGAATACCTAAAGAATTTACTTGTTCATCAGTCATTTGTTTTACTCCTTTTATTAAAATTCTATAATTTAATCAAGAGATTTGCAAAACAAATAGTTAGTGTCAGAGGTATAGGAGTCAGATATAAATTAGAATCTGATCTTTTGATGATTTCCTATACCTCTGTAACAACTAACTGCAAGGAGAAAGCTGGATAGGTGTTTTATGGATAGGATATCAAGTGTTTTTATTAAGATCAATCTTGATCGAAAAATCATTATCCTGTTTATTTTGATCCTCAGCATCTTTGAATTTATCAGCAGAAAAGTCCAGGCCACATATTCTTAAATATGATTCAAACAAAGTTTGAGTTTTTGTTTTCATTTCAAATTCTTCTTGTATATTTACTAATGATGGATTTCTTAACATTTTAGACAATTCTCTTATCTTCTTACCAACAGAATCTGAATGTGTTGTTAACAGATCCTTCAGAAATGTTTTCGAATCATGGGCCAATAAGGCCCAAGCTTCCATTTCACCTAATCTGTGTCCACCAGAATTGATTCTACCAGAAGAAGGTTGAAGAGTTTTCTTATTATAAGGTCCAACTGACCTAGCAAACATTTTTTCTGATGCTCTATGTACTAATTTTTCAAAGAAAAGATAACCGATAGCAACAGGATTCTTTGTCACAATCCTATTACCATCTTTATCTGTTAAAGTTACCAACTGCTTTTCTTTAGCACCAACCAATTTCATTGCATTTTTTATGTTGTTATATTTAGGACTTATAAATGGCGGTGCAAATAATACTAATTCATTAATTGCAAATTTCAAATTTTTGCTTTTTATGTTTTTCTTAAAATCATTTAGTATGATATTTTTAATGTGTATATTACTAGGTAAAGAATAAAGTAGTTCCAGATATTTATCCAACAAATCTATAACTTCTTCTTCTGTCATATTCAACATTTTCTGCTTTAACTGATATAGAGATTCACCAAGAGACAACTCATATAATTGACCAACATTCATTCTTGTAGTAATACCTAATGGATTAATAATAATTTCTGCTCTTCTACCATCTTCTAACATTGGCATTTCGTCATCTGGAAGTATAAGTGCAATAACACCTTTATTTCCATGTCTATTAGCAAGTTTATCTCCTAGCTTTAACTCTTCTTCATACACACCTTTAATATCTAACATCATACCTTTAATTTTTTTCTTCTTATAATAGTACAATCCTTGTTTTGTTTTACAATCAAGTATATTTAATTGAAAAAGTTCTAGTATATCTTCAACTTCCTTCCTACTTAAATGTTCTTGTAAATTAGTTACAATCATGCTATAACTAAATATCTGTTCTGTTTTTAATGTTTCAATAAAGTTCACATATTCTCTGATGCTCTTATTAATGGCATTAGGATATATTCTAAGTTGAGTTATTACACAATCTGATTTTGTTTTTAATTCTGTTACTTCTGCATTTAAATTGTTTATATCTGTAGTCCAATCAAGATTTTTTAACTTAGCATATATATCTCCTTTATTCAGCTTAGTACCAACTCTGTATATGGGTACATATTCATCATTCTTTAGGGAAAGTAACACATGATTTGAATCAACTACAAAACTTAAATCGACTTCATGAGTTGAAATCATTTTCTTAGCTGCACTTTCAGATATTACAATACCATCTTCATAGTTATATCCGTAATAAGGCATTATGACTGTAAGAAAGTTCCTACCATATGAAAGTTTATTATTTTTGATAAACTTCTTTGAATAATATAACACATCACCTTTTTTCAATCTTGATCCTACTATAAAATTAGTTGTTAAATAATCAACAGAATCTAAATACAAAGACTTATATCCAATTTGAAATATATCAACTTTTCTTCCATTAACTTCTTCGTCATAAAGAACACACATAAAGGATGGACTAACATGAATAACAAAACCTGAACTTTTAGCTCTTTCTAAAAAGAGTCCTTCATTTAAAAATTCAGTTTCCCATCCTGTTTGTATTAATGGTGTTTCACTGTCATTAATTGGTATTGTTTGTTTGATTTGACTGCTTGCCATTTGCAATCTAGTTGGATCATCATATTCTAAGAAAGGCACTAAACTAATTGGATATGATACACATTCTTTATCACTTTCTGGTGGAATAAGTTTACCATGTTCATCTATTTGAACAGATGGAATTATGTTATAGATTACACCGCAACCTTCTCTATCTGGTGTATCAGCCGGGCACAATAATTTAAAATGAGATTCATGTAGATCTCTAAGATGCGGTGGTACATTTTCCTTTGCAAAACTACCTGGTCCTGTTAAAGTACACTGCATCAATTCAGCCAATTCACCGATAGGATTAACTATATTATTGTATCTAACTATATTACCAACAGAACTTCTTGAATCTTTAGAACCACTTAAACATTTTTCTAAAATGATATTAGGTTGTATCTTAAATCTGTTACTATTATGTTTCTTTAGTGCAACAGTTATATCATATAATCTTAACAACAAAGGAATCAACAGATATTCCAAAAATCTTATTCTTTTATTTGATAAATCTCTATCATCCCTTGGACCATCAAATAAGGCTCTTATTAATTCGAAATCAATATTCGTCGTTTTCATAAAAGTTTTTGTAAATATATCAATTTGATTAGATGCATTAACAGAAAAAAGAAATTCAGTTGCTTTCTTTTTCTTTTCCTCTATTTTAATAGTACTTGTATCTTTTGTTAACACATTAGAGAATTCAATAAGTCTTTTCTCGTCATCATCTATCCAATTATCCAAAGTATTTTCAAGTATATCTAATGAAACAGTTCCGACTCCATTAGTTTTTGAGTATTCTGAGATTAAATCTTGTAGAAAATTAGAAACTTCTTCTTTACTATGAAGATTTTGTATTAACAGATGGGCGGGTATTAGTTTGCCAAATACATCGAAGCAATATGAATTTTTCTTCTTCAACAAACCAACACTAATTATATTGTTTCTAAATTTCAATACCGGTTTATCCGATTCTCTATAAATAATTGGCATATCAAATAGTTGATACATAGCAACTTTAAGCTGTCCAACTAAATAGAAAAAGTGATTATTCAATAGTGTAGGTATATGTAGTGTTACAATACTATAAGTTGTATCCATTTTAAGTGTGATCTTTAATGTATCATATATACTATTTTTCAATTCTTCTTTTTTCTTGTTATCTGATTCGTCAACAACCCATTCCGATGATACATAAGACCACTTCTTATCTTTTAATAATTCAATTGATACTTTGAACATTTTTTCTATTGTATTTCTTATTCTATCTAAAGACCATTCGGTGCGTCTTCTAGTAATAACATTGTCATATTTCATTTAAGTATATACTCCTATACTTTTTTGATGTTTCTATTTATCAGATGTAAACAAATCTAACAAAACAGGCTTGAAAAGTTCATCTTGATCTGTTAGTACACCTTTTAACAATTCAAACTTAAGATTAGAAAAAGCACAAGCTAAAAGCCACGATATTCTGCTAGGTACTTTTAGTATACTTACATACTCCGGCACAATTTCTTTCCTGTTTTCTAATAATCTCCATGGTTTATTGCCACACCACATCATTGATGAAACAACAACCTCAAAATGTATCAAATGTATTAAACCAAATTGATTAAGTATATCAAACATAGACTCAACAATTATTTCCGGAGAAATATTCAATGATTTTTTAATATTCAATAGCACTTTTTTATTTGTTTTTTCAGTATCAGTAAGATTTGATATTTTTTTAGCAAGGAATATTGTATATGGATTATGTAATAATTTCTTAATTGCAGACATACCTGCGATTACATCATGACTTTTAGAACTACTATCTTCAGATACATCTTGTACAGCACCAGAGATATGAAATGTTCTCAATACTAGTTGTGTTGATCTTTCCCCAATAGCTTGGGTTGCAACTATTCCAATTTGCGAACTATGTAAGATTTTATGTAATCTTCCATAACATATTTTACATATATTTTTATTCTTACAATATATTGGACTTCTCAATTTAATAGTCTTACCAATTAAGTCTTTATAATCTGATAGTTTAACAATTTTCAATTTCTTCTCTTCTGGACAGAGATAGTATCTACCCAGAAGCGAATAAGCCATATTTTCATTTTTCACTTTGATTTTAAGATAATCAGTTGTTTTGCAATCTGAATGTTCTGATTCATCTAATGTCATAAAAATAGTACTGTATATTAATTGTCTTGTTAGATATCCACTCTCTCCTGTTGATAATGCTGTATCTAACAAACCTTTTCTGGTGCCATAACAACTATTGAAAAAACTCTTGGGTGTTAAACCAACAGAAAAACTTTCCTTAATTAATCCTTTGATTGCATTTTTAGAATCTGCAACATAACCTCTTGAAAAAACCAATTGTCTTGCTTGATCCCAAGAACCACGAGATCCAGACTCTATATATTCTGCAAAAGGTAATTCTTTTAATAAGGTATTTAGTTTTTCATCAGTTTTGAGTCTTTCAATATCCTTCTTTAGATCATCAGTATAGAACTTTTTAGCATAATCAATTAGTTTTTTAGAATAAATATCAGATAGACTTAAAGTATATCCTATTTCTGTTGATGTTTTTAAACCTAATTCTTTAATATTATCCAACGTTCTTATTGCAATATCTGGTTTGTATTTCAAACAAATATCATTGAAAAGCAGAGATAATTCTTTCTTTGTTATTGGTTTATCTATAACATCATGATCTTCAGGTAAACACAAATTAAATCTATAACGTCCTTCAGATAGTTTAACATTTTTGTACTCAAGAGTTCTTGGTTCATCATTCTTAGTTATTGAATAGATGCCCAATACAATATCTTGATTTGCTTTCGGTATTGATTCTAAATTAGTGCTAGATAATAAATTATTTTCTATTGAAATTTTACACATCACGTCAGCAAGCGATTCTTCTGTCATAGGAAAATATATAGCCATTGCATCTCCATCAAAATCTGCGTTGTATGGATTGCAAACCATAGGATGAATTTTAATTGTTTGACCTGCATGTATTTTAACTTTAAATGCTAGTACAGAGTATCTATGCAATGTAGGTTGTCTATTTAAAACACAATACATACCTTTACAAAACTCTTGTAGCTCCTTTAAGAATCTAAGATCATTTGATTCCAAACTTTTATCAATAGCTCTTAAAGCATCATTATATCTTTTGAATAGTCTCTTAGAAACAAGATATGGTATCATTTTTGGTTTCAAAACTTCTAGTACTACTAAATATGGTAAACTGCATTCATTTAATGCTAATGTGGGATCTGGAGTAATAACAGCTCTTCCTGAAAAATCAACTCTTTTACCTAATATATTCGATCTAATTAGTCCATCTTTTTTGCTTAATTTTTCGAATACAAAATCGTATAACTCAAAAACACTCCTTTGTAATGTTTTGAAAGCACTAACATAAGGCTCTTTATTAAGATCAAAAGGTATGATTGAACTCTTAAGTCTTTGTACCACTTTTATTATATTGAGATATTTTTCATTCAGTTCATCTAAAACAAGTCCAGTGTTTGCTATTTTATCACATGGTCTTAAATCTGGTGGTATCACTAATACTTCATCGATTAATATAAGATCTTCATGTTCTTTTAAAAACTTACTAAGTTTTTTATCATTTTTACAACAATCAAATAAGTATTTTTTTATGCTTTCTAAGTTTCTTGATTCATAGACTATTCTGCCTTCGTTGTCTGTAACTGACTTATTATAGTAGAGTAAACCTAGTAAGTTTCTTTTAACAGTAATTTTATTAATTGATGCTAAATAGAAAAATAAAGGATTCAAAACCTTAAACGGTAATTTAATTTTAGCATAAGTTTTACTTCTCAAAGAAGAACTTGCAATTTTAACTCCGCATTTCGGACAGATTACTCTTGGATAATTCGGTCCTTTAAAAGAGTTTCTGTTGCATAAACAATGATAAGATAAAATAGGACCAAAGATGTGCAGACTAAACAAACCATCTTTAGAAAACTTCCTATTTTCAATTATTTTATCACTAGTTATTTCAGGTAGTTTTCCGAGTTCAGATATTCTGAAAACTTTTAATTTCATTGTTGCACCTTTCTTTTAATAGAAGAAGGCAAACTATTATTACAGATATGATAGTTTGCCTTCTTGTTTATGTTTTTATTTTTTTATAAGTGCAAAACCTCGCTTGACTCCAAAATTTTTAGCTTCTTCTTCTGAATCTAGATATACATCCATAGAATTCTTGTATCTGCTATGCATGGTATCGTCGATAGAGAATACTCCGTAGTTCTTATATGTTTTCGAAACTGAATCAAATAAATATAAACTGACTTTACTTGAATATCCCCACTTTTCCAAAATATCTCTTGAAACAGCTATTGTATTGTTTTGTACTGGTTTTTTACCACTCGATGTTTTATTATTATTTGACGAGCTGTACGCTGTTACTCTAACAAGTTTAACTACATCATCGAACTCTTCTATTATATCATCCTTTAATAAATCTACTCTCCACAAAACTTCATTATACTTACTTTGCAAATCATCTGATTTTGCTGCATATTCATCATGAAGTTTTATATAATACTCTTCTATTTTTGTAATTCTATCTAAATAATCTTGAGTATATTTGAGTATTAGACAGGATAGTATAAGAAGAATAATAATCAGCATTAGAGTAACATTGCGCAATATTATCGCAAAGATCTTAGTATTTTGCATTTAAATTATCAACTCCTTCTTGATATTTTTGCTATGTAACTTCATTCAAATTAATTTTCTTAAAGACATCTTTATTCCATCAAGTCCTTTATGTTTTTGAGAAAAGAGTATCTGTTTTTAATAATATTGAGAAATTTTGTAGCATAAGTTGTAACTCTGTTAAAACTGTTTTCATTTGCAGAACTTTCGATTGTCATGTTAAAGCTCCTTCTTTCTTTTGTTTATTTTAGAATTTCAATGTAGTTTTGCGACGGTTCCCAAGATGAATCATCTACATCGTAATAATATCTTAAATCTGCTACACCAGCTCTCTTAGCTGCAACAGCAGATAAAAGACCACTTCCGCATGCAGGTATTCCATTCTTTCTACAATTCATAGGTACGAGTTTCTTCTCACCATATAATTCAATCTCTGAAACTATTGGTCTATCACAAGAAACTAACCATGGTGAAATCTTTTCCAATAGTTCCAACTCATCTAAGATTCTATATTCATCTGTTTTAAGCAAGTTAGCCATACCATAATAAGGCTTGATCCTTGTTCCTGTTATTGAAAACTTAAAAAATTTCAGAGCTGATTCTAAAAATCTTTCTGAATTATCTGGATATACACCACTTTCTGTTAGCTGCATGAATCCACCAGTTAAATAAACTTCTTTGTAATTCTTTTCCATAATTAGTTTTTCAGCATAAGCTCCCATATAAGTTAGGAAAAGATGATTTCTAAATACAGTCCATGCAACTGTTGTTTTTAATCCAGTATCAGTTCCAGTCAAAATATCTGAATTAGAATTTGTTAACATTCCGCTATCCAATAGCTTCATATTTTGTTCAATATCAAATACTACAAGAGGAACATCTAATATATCTGTAATATTTCTAATCGCCAATTCTTCTGCATCTTGTCCTCTATGGCCATATTTGAAATGTATAGCTATTGGATTCATCTTATCGTGTTTTAATTTAGCTAGTGTTACTGAACTATCTAAACCGCCAGAAGCGGATACCAATACTGCATGTCCATTATGTTTCATCAAATACGGATCATATTGTGTCGTAATGTATCTTGGAGTAAAATTATATTCTGTTTGCATACCACTATCTAAATCAATTTCACAAACAGTATATTCTTTTATTTGATGAAAATAATAATCTTCCCAAATATTCATCGTACACTTTTCTATTTGTACGTTCTTTATCTTAGAAACTGTATTTGTCACACCATCTCTTGTGCTTGAAAAAAAGAGACCATATCCTCTAACATAGCCTGCATAAAGAGGATTGTGTGTACACACAGCATATAATCTTTTCTTTTTTGTATCCACAAGTAAAAAAGAAAAGCCACCAGACAAGTATTTCATAGTTCGTTTCATATCTCTATCAAAATTCAAATAAGCCGCTAATATAGCTTCTGAATCAATATTTGTTTCAAACTTATATTTATTTTTCATTTCATTAACTATGAAATTAGAAACAGAACCGTTGTGTACTAGAAACAGACCTTCTTCAGAATTAACAATGGGTTGCAAGGTCTTGTTTAAGTTGTTTATATCAACAACTTTTTCTGTTTCTGGTGCTGCTCTATGGTTTGATATAAAAACACTACCTATAGGAATAGAGCCTATGTTATTTATTATTTTATTCGTATCCGTATATGGAACTTTGGACATTCTAAAGTAATGATCATTAAGTATAGTATATCCAAAGCCATCTTTACCTCTTTCTTGTCCAGCATTTAGTAGTGGTTCTAAGATATCTGCGTTAGAACCACATTCCCTGAAGAAAAAACAAGATAATCCACACATATTTTATTATTCCTCTTCAGCTGAAACTAAACTATCTGAAACATGAGTTGGATTATCTTCAATTTCAGTAGCGTTTGTATGTTCCGGTTCTGATTCATAACAATCTGTATCATAATCAAAAATAATTCTAAGTTCTGCTGGCAAATCTTTATCTTCACCAACAATTGATAATCTCAATACCACATTATAACCGTCTACAATTAATGGATTGTATTCAGTTATTTTGTGATTTGTTGGTCTAAGACTTCTTCTTAGAATGTTTAGATACTTTTTTGCTAATTCTTTTTGTCCTGGTAACATAACTTTTTCCTTTCTTTTTTTGTTAGAGTTTGTTCTTTTACTTCTTTAACTTTGTTTGACAATTCAAAAACAAAATCTTTGTCTTGTGTTATTAAAACTGTTACAATTTCTAAAATATCTAAATCTAAAGGATCACTTTTGTATCTGTTTATATATATATTCACAATAAAATCAGAAACATCAGCAATCTCTAAATCACAAACAGTTATGTTGTTATCTTCTAGTGTATCTAATGTTTCACCCAATAAAATCAAATACATAAAATTATGCATATCAAAAATATCAAAATCTTCGACCTCTATAAAAGTTTTCAAATAACCAACGTTTTTAGATAGAGTTTTTAGCGTTTTCTTTAGTTTATCTTGTTGTTTTAAATTTAATAAATCGTTTAAAAAAGTTAAGAAACATTCAAGCATATTTTTTATCCTTAATTTAAGTTAAAAAAGTTAAAAAAATTGCAGGCGTGGAGGGATAGGAGGAAACCCTCACTTTAATTAATACGCTCTGCAATTCCTAAATCATAAATATATGTATATAGTAAAATTCTCAAAAAATATAACTATAATTCACCCAATTTTTGTAATGCTTCTTCAAAAAACTTATGAGGATTTTTTTCGTCAAAACTATTTACTTTTGTTACATATGTCTTTAAATCATCTACTATCACACCATCTTTCATAACATGATATCTCAAACTTGGAGACTTACATAAACTAATAATACCATCGACATCAACATCTTCTTTTAAATACATATGCTTATCAATCCTGCCTACATAATCTTTAACTTCGCTATTCACATAGTAGCCAGGTCTGGTAGCATGTATTTGCTTTCTTGTACCATATAAAGTAAGTAAATATTTCAGATATCTCTCATAAACAATTTCGGAATCGTAGTAAATATTATCAATAGTACGATAAAGAGTTGATCTATAGTAACATGAAAAAATAGCTAGTTGTTTATAATTATCTCTTTTCATTATACCATATTCATCTATAACTAAATCAATATTTCTTCTAAGTTTATATTCGTTTTCTTTTCTATAAAACACCTCTTTTAATTCTAGTATTGGATTTTCAAGTTTTACTTCATAAATCCTAAAAACACCATTCTCAAAAAGTAATATTTTATCACCTTCGACTAATTTAAAGGCATTATATTCTTCATTAAATTTCTTAGGTTTAAACTCAAAATCTGAAACTATTACTGAATATCTTGATAATAAACCACCTCTTTCTTTTACATATTTATTACATTCTTTGTCATAAAGTATATCAATAAGTGAATAATCAACACGTTCAAATCCAACTTTCATTTTTTTCTCTGCCTTCTCTTTTTTTAATAAATAAAATCATCTTTATTTAATTGTTTCATTTGTTTAACATAATACAACTTACCATCTATTTTTATTATCATATTCCAATCTGTTAATTCTTTGTTTGATATTACAACTGGTAATTTATAGTTTCTCTTTAGAAAAATGAAGATGTATTTATTTTGAGATTCAATTAGCGACTTATTTATTATTGTTTTCAAGTTTAGGTTATATGGATCTAACTCTATATTTTTCAAATGTTTACATTCTATATAAAAGTGCTCATTAAACGATTGCATGTTTGGATCAATAGCGCAAATATCACCGAAAAATATATTATTAGTGTGTCCAAATTTAGTCATTGATCCACTACCACTCGTTTTCCAAAAAGCATCTTTAAGTCCAAAAATAGCGTTTAGATGTTTTGATACCTCTCTTTCCCATGAATTGCCTTTTGATTTACTGTTTAGTTTTTTTAACATCATTTACGAGGCCTTTTTTATCATTAGTCCTTTGAAAGTGTTGATATTATCATATAAATATATGAAACTTCGGCGAGTCACTAACAAAGGATTTGTTGCTTTTCCTAGTGCTCACCTTTGAAAAATAAAAAAGCAACACAAAAGAAGCCAGCTGACCCGGCTGGCTAGAAAGGAGGTGTAAAGAAAATGGAGAACAGCGGGAGTTCCTCAGATCGTTATAACGATCTGGGGAATGTGGCTCAACACCCGTCTTCAGTAATACGGGTGTTGAGTTGGGATACAGAAAGTACTCCCGGGAAAAAATATGCCCGGGAGTACTCCCCCGTTATCTCCATCCCTCCCGCCTTGGAGGAAGCTCCAAGGTTAAAGGAGTGGATGGAGTTAGTAGGGTTCGTGACCTATCAAGGTCACGAAATCCCACTGTACCAGAAATACTATTCTGATACAGCACTCCCGGAACCAGTTCCGGGGAAACTCCTGATCGTCTCCGCTTTGATAGCGGAGGCGTATGCAGGAGTTCGGAACGACTTAGTCGTTCCGATACCGGTATATACCCTCAAAGAGGGTAAGCCGGTAATCCTCGGAACTGAAGGGTTCCAATTCCCGGCTAAGTTCGAATAGCTGGAATTGGAACGGTTAAGAGGCTCCCGCCTCTTATCGGGAAATACTCTACGTCGGAGTGGTTCACCGACGCTAAGTACCGATAAGAGGTCTCGGGTTCCTGGAGCCTCGAATCAGGGTACCGGTTAGGGTGAAGTTGAAGAATCTTCGTCCTAGTCGGTATATAAAACTTCCCCTTAAGACCGAGATCCGACGGAGGGGAAGAAAGAAAATCTTCCGTACACCCATATACGAAGTAGCGTTATAAAAAAGCCGAAAAGTATATGGGTGTTCGTTAAAACAGGTAAGAGAGAGAATACTTTGGATTGGTACTTGTTTAGTATCCGTGTTACTAAACGAGTTCGAAGTGTTGACCAATCTGGAGTGTTCTCTCTCTAGGCCATTCTTTTTTTAGCTATGAAACTAGTATTGTACAGAAAAATCTTTATCAGAACGTCTCTTTATCCAATATGTAGCAGAATCGTTCATATTAACTACGCACGATATATCACTATACTCATCGGAAACATCAGAAGAAACTATCTCATCAAAATTAAATACTGATTCAAACTCAAATATTCTATACATTCCATAAGGTGTAACTTCTAAAGAAGTTTTACAATTACAGTTATAATAAGCAAAGTAACACAGAATCTCTCTATTAGAAGGTACTAGTTTTATTTTCATCTTAAACACACCCTCTCTAAGTTCAACTGGTAATTCAGAATCAATTAACGTTTCTGAGTCAACTGGTATTATAAACTTTAACATTTGTTCTTACTCCTTTCTTTTTCAATATTATTGCGCTTCAAATCAAAAAGTTGCAATCTAATCTTCTGCATTTCTGTGGGTGTCAATCTGTGATCAAGATATTTAGAAACATTAAGTTTCTGTTTCAAACCATCTCTAAGTCCTAGCCTTATTTGCTCCATCTGTTGCCAATCTAACCTATCATCAGCATAAGTACTGATATCTAAACCCTCTTCTAAACCAAACCTAAGTTGTTCCATTTGTCTCCAATCATATTTTGGATCCCAAAACTTTCTGATATCAACATCAGACTCCAAACCTTTAATAAGTTCCCATCTCTGACAATCGTCATAAATGTTAGAGTAATACACTCTCTCTTCCAACTCATCAAAAAGAGTTTCCTTTGTTGAGAATTTCATAATCTTATTCTCCTTGAGTTAGGGTTTTATTTTTTTATTTAACTTGTTATTAAAAGATGGATTGTAATAACATTATCACAACCCATCTTAAAAACAACTTAAATTATGTTGCTCAACAAAATACTTCTAGCATAATTACAATCAACTGTGTTAGACAATTTTTCAACTAACAATTTTTGTAACTCGAAACCGTTTTCAATATCTCTGATTTGTTTTGTCAGAGAATTAAACTTATTTAATAGCTCAATTTTTTGTTTTTCAGATACTATCCAATCTTTCTCTGGTAATTTGCATGTTATTGCGTTAAAATTAGTTTCAGACATTAAACTCAATTCAAAACTCTTTAAGAACACAGGTAGTTTCTTAATTCTACTATTAAAGAAAGTAATCACATCATTAGAGTCAACGAGTTTGTATATACAAACTGTTTTTCTAACTGGTTTAAGTGTGCTAAACAAAGTCAGCACACCTAAATCCTTATCTGTTCTTTGATCTAGTATAATAAATCCTTTAAACATACTCATTTTACAATTTCTTGTTATCATCTTCAAGTTATACGTGTTGTTCTTTATCATCATCAGAGTTAAATCAAAATTAAGCATAAACTTATCTTTTGTTTCTTTATCTCTAATGATTTTAACAGTATCTTCAGAATCTATAAACAAAATAAAAGTATCTATATTAGTAACAACACTATTAGCATTATCATCTCCTAACAGCTTAGAAAACTTAATGTTAGTAACAGGTATAGTTACAACATTAGTAGTTGTTTCTTGAATAACCTTTTGCTGCTGAAAATTTGCTTCCGTTTCAAGAAACAGAGAATCTTGTTCTTGATTTAAGTTTATCATAAACATACTCCTTCTTTTTTTCTTATTCTGAAATGCATTTGATGACAAACTCATTGTTATCATCGCGCGTTTCTGTTTTAACAACCTTATAAAATGTATCAACAAGTATCTTTCTTAGATTATCTGAATCTGATTCATCTTTGCCAAAGAAATCTCTCTTTATATATTCTGCTAAATCGGTTTTAAATCTTTTAAGTATTCTTTCTATATCACTTGGGTTAGCGGAAACTATATCATCTAAATTCAAAAAATCATTCCACAATAAAGAAAAAGTAACTCTTTTATCCTCTGGAATCTTACTAACTAAAGTTAGAAAACTAGCTTCTTTGTACTCAGGTTTAATCTTCACTATCAATGTTGTCATATGTTTCACCTTTCTTTTTACAATAATAAGGTTCGTTTCTTTTTGCAGTAATGTCTAAATACCATGATCTATTATCAACTGTTGTATGTTTAACAGTTAACAAATCCCAGTATTTTTCTGTTGTAATATAATATTCAGCTAACTGTGTAGTCCACACACTTTTATGTGGATCAGATGGTTCGTTGAATATTTCAGTTGTTACACTAGTGAGTTTTTCTCTGAACTCTTTAACACTACAATCTTCTACCGAAAGCTTCTCCAATTCTTCTAGAACTTCCAAGAAATCAGGAACAATTATCCTAAGAAAAGCATTCTTTTTGGAAACTGAATATAGCAGATATAACAAATAGAAAATATCTTTTTCTTGTAAATGTTCGAACATTCTAGAAGAATATATGAATTTAATATCTCTATTGGAATACAAAGTTAGAAATTCAAAAACATCTGTATTGTTAAATTCTATTGAAACAATACCAAAAGATTTCAATTCTTTTGGAATTTCTGTATCCAGTAACACATCTGGCAAAATACTTTTATCAACAATTTTAACAATATATTTTCCTTTAACAGCTTTATTTGTTTGGAGCTCCAAAAGTGTCTTCATGGACTTCTTTACTTCTGAAATCCAATTAGGTCCAGAGCCTAATAACAACACAACATCTTTTGTTGCACTCATAATGAATTTTCCTTTCTAAATTGTTAATTAGTTAATTTGTACATTTCACAATAACCATCTGTTTCTAAGTTTTTAGATCTTAATGTATGAGTTATAAGTGTTACACATCTATCTTGAGATATTTGTTTTAACATATCAAGTACTATACTAACATTTTCTTCATCTAACGTATCCAATAGTTCATCTAAAAGAACTATATTCATAAAAACGCCTCTACTTTCTTCTAAAAGTTCTCTTAGGCAAAGCATAATTATTATATCAACCATTCTTTTTTCACCCGAAGATAATTCGGAAAGTGATGAAAGATTCCTTGTTTGTAAAACGTTAATATTGAATCTGTTTCTAAAATCACCACTTTTCAATTGAGCTTGAGTATTAAATGAAATTTTAAGAGGTATTCTTTCGCAATATTCTCTAACTTTCAAATTGAGAAATGGTACTATTTCATCAAGTACCATACTCCTAATACCAGAATCTGAAAATGCCTCAATCCAGAAATTCATAACTTCTGACTTTCTTTCATATTCATTAAGCATTTCATCAAACTCTTCTGTTCTAATTCGAATATCATCTAGTTCTTTTCGAGTTTCTGTTATTTTAGTTCTACATAAGCCTATCTGATAATCATAGCTGAGCACCAATTCTTTTTTATTCGATTCTAATTTCTGTATACCTTCATCAATTCTTATTCTAATCTCATTCATTTTATTATATTCTTCTGCACCATTTTGAGCTAACTTTAGCTCTTCCGAAATCTTCTGAATTTCGGTTATCAAATTTTGACTTTCGTATTCATATTGCTTATTCGCCTCGTCAAACAACAGTTTTAACTCAGTTTTGTAAACATCTTCCAAAGCAGCAACTTTATTTTCATATTCTTTTTTAAGAGTATTAGCTGTATTTATAGTATTATTGATCTTTAATTCTATATCTTGAATCTGAGACACTATATTTTTAGTTTCTAAGTCGACACTTGCTGTTTTTAAATTTTTTTGTTGATTAACAGAATCTACAAAACTCTTCTTGAAACTAGAAAATTCTGAATCTAAATTTTCATATTCTGTAACTAAAGAGTTCTTCTTTTCTGTTATTAATTCAATGTTTTTCTCCAATTCAAATAACTTGAAATTGATCTCTTCAATTCTAGTTTTAACTTCTTGCAAGTGTTTACTATTTAGAGGTTGTTTACAAACACCACAAATAGGAACTTTTTGCTTTAATCCATCTTCAAGAGTATTCTTTTCCTTTCTTAAACTTTCACAGTTTGTTCCATTTGAGTTTTGATCTTTTGAAAGTTCATGTATCTGATTTTTTAAAGTATTCAGTTTTGTTTCATAATATGAAACTTTCAAATCATATTCATTTTTCATCTCTTCTAATATTTGTTCATATTTAGAAACTATATCCCTTTCGATTTTAGATTTTTGTTCAAGAAGTTGATACTTGAGATTCTCTAGATTGGATTTCTCATCTTTAAGTTTGCTTGTCTTCTCTAGATACTCATTATTCAACTTCATTTTCTTTTCAGCTTTTGCTGAATTTAGATTGTTTTCTATTAGTATCTTCTTGTTTGATAGTTCATTTTTCAAAAGATCAAGTTTACTTGATAACTCTGATTGTTTTGCCTCTAAAACTTTCAGATCGTCAAGAAAGTGTTTAAGGTTCTCTAATTCTAGATCAGCCTTAGCTTTACCACCTTTCAGAATGTTAATTCTATCGACTAAATCTTGCAATTTATTCTTTTTTTCATTTTCCAAATCTGTAATTCTTAAGTTCTCTTCATTGATAGATTTCGTTAAAAAGTTAACCTTTTCCTCAAGCAATTTCTTATGATAAATCACACTTTCTTTATCTTTAACTAAACTGGATAAACTAGTTTTCATGGATTCTAAATATATATCATATCTTTTCAAATCTAAAATTAACTCTAGTATTTCCATTCTTCCTGAATTAGTTAAATCAAGAAAATGTTTCTTGACATATTGCGAAAACAACAAACAATTGAAAAACACATCTTTTGGCATAATCAAATCAGAAATAATTTTAAGTGTATCTTTTTGAGTTACACCACTAATATCTTTACCATTTTTGAAAATGAATCTTGAATTTTTATATTCCTTATGTTTTCTGTATGCTACCACTTTGTAATTATCTTTATCTTTCATCCACTCAACTGTTACACATGTATTACCATTAGATCTTTTTCTAACGATATCATCAGCTGAAATACCTTCTAGTGTTTCATCATATAATGCCCATGATATTGCAGAAAAGATACTTGTTTTACCTGAACCATTTGGTCCAGTCACTAAAACAAATCTGCTAGGCACAAAATTAAATTCTAGATTTTCATGACACTTAAAGTTCTGCAATGAAACTTTTGTAAAAACAACACTACTCTTTGTATCTTTATCTATCATGACTTATTCCTTTTTTCAAAAATAATTCATCTCTTTTAAAATAATTGCTGCACCAATTTGTTTCGTTTTTGCATTTGGATCAAATCTTCCATCAAATGTAAACTTACCTGAAACATGAAGATTTGAATTACCAAAAATATAAGGTGATTGTACGCCTCTTTTAAGATAACCTAATCCATTCCATCTTTCAAGAGCTTCAAGAATTTCATTTGGATTTTTCCAATCTTTGACTTTCTTAAATGCATAATGATCTTTAATAGCATCAACAGCTGATTGTTCCCAAGTAAAAGGTGGATCACCTTCTTTTGGACGTCCTTTAGGAACATGTATAGTTCTACCAGTAAGAGGATCACCATTATGTAAATGAGTATTGAAATTACAATTACTCTCTAGATAATGTATCGTAAAGATTATCTCGGAAGGTATTGATACAATTTGAGAAACCTTTAAATACCTTGATTTATTCTTCGAATATATCATTAGTAGATTTGTTACTAAACTCTTTATTTTTTGTGAATATGTTAATTTTGAAAGCAATTCTGAGTAGTTTCTAATCATATTTAAACCCTTTTCATTTTTTAATTGTTAGTTGTGTTCTTCTAAACTTTCAATAGAATTCACTAAAGCATTTAATACTGTTCTGTGTATTTTACTATCTCTGCAACTTGATGCTATACTAAAAACGCATTGATGTTCTTCCTTTGACAATCTAATTTTAAATCTCAGCAAATCAACAACTTCTTCTAAAAACTCTTCCTCGTTTGTACATTTCATATCATATTTTTCAATCATTCTTTTTACAATTTCTGTTTTTGGATCTTCTCTATATTGTGACATTTCATTGCTCCTTCTAAATAGCATTATTGCTATTGCCTAAACATTCTTTAACAACATCTAAGTAATATTGTCTGTCTGACTCAACTATGTTCTTGTACTCCAAATATTTAACTAGTTGTTCATCAAGAGACATATTTAGACTTATTCCTCTACTTTCAACGTTTTCTTCTGTTAGATCAACAACCATACAGTTTTCTTCCAAGTATCTCCTCTTATCCATATTCAAATTTGCTCTTAATTTAACAACTATGTATTTCTTATCAAACACTTCAATTGAATCTAGTTTTTGTAAATCATCTTCATTTTCTATCTCTAACTCTATGTATCTTCTATACCCTTTTGTTTCAATGCTTTTAACTTCTAATGTATCAAAATCAACATCTAAGAATCTCTTCTCCTCATTGACTTCATCTCTTCTAATTTGTATGGGTGATCCAACATAATATAGATTAGAAATCTTTTGCGGTTTATGATAGTGTCCCAAAATCACTAATTGAAAATCCTTAAGATCTTGCAAAGAAACATCAGATTTAACTGAAATACCAGAAGACAAAATAGCTTCATTGACACCAAAATGTCCAATAAGTATCTTGATTTGTCCTAGATTCTCTGAAAGTTGTTTTATTTTAGCTAATATGTTATTTGTGTATGGTACAAATAGTATTTCTGTATCTTCTACTGTTAATATTTCTGGTTCAAGAATCAATTTGCAATTAGGTAATGAATCAAACAATTCAATTGCACTGTATTTCACTTCTGATGAAATATTTGAAGCGAGATCATGATTGCCATGCAATATAATCCAGTTTATATCACTGAATTCCTCCAATACTTTTCTTAGTAATAGAAATGCTCTAACAGAAAATGAATCTTTTGTATCATTAATATCTCCAGCTATAATAACTGTATTTATATGATTTTCTAAACAGTATTTACATACATCTCTAACAACATCTATTATCTCTTTTAGTTTCAAAGGAGTACCATCCTCTAAAAATGTATCGTCTGACCACATTTTTAGATGTAAATCTGCAATTATAGCGGCTTTCATATTTCAATCCTTATTTTTTTAGATTTTCTTAACTTTTCTAATATCATTCTTTATCAAATCAATTACTGTTTCGTTATTTGACTTTTCATTCTTCAAATAGAGATTTGCAACATAATCAACAAAATCTTTTAACATAAATTTTGTTGAAAATACAAAACTATAAACTTCATCAAAAGTAGAGTAAATCGTTAATCCAAACAGTGATTCTGGAGATAACAAAACAAGATCGCAGTTCTTGTATTTACCTTGTATACTAACGTATATACTTCTTTTCTTGAACTTTAGTCTGGATATTCTAATTAAGTATCTTTTTATGAAATAATAGTACAAATCTTCCATCGTTGAAATATTTTTAATTGTTTTTGCTCTAATTGTTCTACCAAACAAAACGCTCTTTTGTTCAGAAACAACTCTAAAGTTAAATCTATCAACAATACTTTTGAGTCTGTGTTTTGAACAGTTTTGATTCAGTTTATCTGTTGTTTTTGAGTAGAATTCTAACTCTAATTGTTTTATCCAATCTGTGTTTATGTTTGTTTTTCTTTTTTTCATTGTGTGTCTCCTTACTTTAAAATTTTTTTTTTGAAGAAAACAACTGTTAATGATACTTAAGTTTTAATTAATTACTCTGATTTCTTATGATCTATAATTTCTTCGCTGGTTCCAGCTTTAGACATTAACATACAAGTCCAATTGCATTTTTGACACAAAGACTCTTTATCTGCCTTTATGGCTTCAAAAACTTCATCTTCTTTTTCTTCATTTAATAAATCAAAAATAGTATACTTTGGTGTGTATCTTCCTCTAATTCTTAAACACAATCTTAATGCACCATCAGAATCTATTGTTACATTGTGCACTCCAACTTTATCCAATTCACAATCTACTTCTGTTGGTAAACTTTTGAGTATCAAATCTAATAGAGTTTCTTTCATGTGTATTAGTAAATTATCATTATTAAGTTTTTCAAAAACTTTAATTGCTTGTTCTTTAGTTACTAAACTTGTACTATCTATTACATTAGAAAAATCATAATAGTTATTCTTCGCTTGATCTATTACGGTTATATCCGAATAGATTTTAAGTTCAGATAACATTTTAACAAGATCATATAGATATTCAATTGATTCGTTATCACATGTTATTTCTGCAACAGGATCTTTTACTAAACCTCTATTTATTAGATCTTTTAACAATTCTAAACCTTTTCGTGATTTAATCACATCTGGACCTTCACGATTAGGTACGAGTATAGACGGATCTATACTGCAAGTAAAACCAGCAATTACACCAACCTCTTCAACAAGTTTTTCTATTTTATCTTTTATAGCATCCGTACCATTACTAATAATAGTATAAGGTCCGTTAACACTGTTCAAGTATTTAACAACTGACACCAAAGTATCATATTTTAAAAACGGTTCACCTCCATAGAGAATAAAGAAACAATCTTTGTTATGCTTAAAAATTGCTTCGATTGCTTTAACCCACCACTCAGAATCTTTTTCATTGTTATAGTAATAAGCTGAAGATGGATATTCAGATGGTTTTAATGGCATATCAATATTGCCAGATATTTGACAGTAAGAGCATGACAGATTGCAACGTCTTGTTAATAATATGTTAGCTATTTGTATGTGGGTGTGTTTCATTTTTTAGTTCTCCTTTCTACTATTTTTGTTCAGAATATTTTGCATAACTATTACTTGTTTCATAAAAAACAACACTTTCTACCTCAATACCATTGTTATAATTAAACAACTTCTTACAAACATAATATAAGTGTTTAGCTAAATTTTCGGCAGTAGGATTTTCTGATAACTCAAAAACTTTTTGATCGGGACACAATTTCAGTAGTTCAACAACAACAGTATCGCGTTTATTATATATGAATGCATGATCTAGATTCTCTTCTATGTATTTCTTAATCTTTTGATTCATTTCCGAAAAATCAATTACTACACCCATATCATCTACTAAACCTGAAGATAATTCTACTTCAACAATAGCATTATGACCATGTATGTATCTGCAACTACCTTTGTGATTTAGCAATCGATGTCCATATGGAAATTCAAATCTTTTTACTACTGAATATTTAATCATATAATACTCCTTTTGTTTTGTTTTAACTTTTTATTTAGTGTTTTTATACATGTTTATTCTCTTCTCTTTAAGTTGCTTATAACTCAATTCACTATTTAATAAATCGTGTACATCAAGATTATCTTCTAGAGCAAGTCTTATCTCTTTCATTTGTTTTTCATTAAACTTTGGATCAGCATAACAACTAACATCAAGTCCTTCTTCTAATCCAAGTCTTATCTCTTTCATTTGTTTTTCATTAAACTTTAAAGAAGCATAGATATCCACATCAAGTCCTTTCTCTAAACCAAGTCTTAACTGTTTCATTTGTTTATGATTGTATTTTTTGTTAAGATACTTATTATATTTTAGTTTCTTACCTAATATAAGTTCTCTCTTTTGTTTATCATTATATTCATCGTTTTCAATTATCTCTTTAAATTCTTCCTCTTCTGTATCACCCACTATTTTTTCTGAAACTTCTTCTTTCACTTTTTCAATCTTAGATACGATATTTTCTTCTAACATTGCTGCTCCTTTTACTCAATAACTAAATTGTTTCTAATGTTTTCAAATAATTTTTCTAAGTTATTGTTATACAAAGAAGTATAGAAACTAATCACTTGATCTTCTAGTTCAACATTAGAGAACTTGGGTAACTTTTGATCATCTATCACTGATAACAATTTTTTTCTACTAGATAATAGAAGTCCGCAAATACTAGAGATAATTTCAAATTTAAATAGAGAACTTGATAATCCAAATATTTTTTCTGAACTATTAACTATTCTATCTGTATTTTTAACTTTATAAGAGGAATAACCTCTGTTGTTCAAAACTGTTTTGCTGTATGCAGTTAAATAATTATGAAGTATAGGATAATTGATTCCAAGTGTATCTTTGGATGCTTCACTTATTGCGATACCTACAAGAGTTAGTATTCTTGGTGATGTTTTTGCTAAGTATTTAAATGATACATTAAGTGTTTTATTAATTATAGGTAATAATACAACTTGTACAGCAGTTGGAACTTGAATTATATTATCCAATTTATCTTGTAATAATTGAAACTTACTTGTACCATATTTAGCACCAGTTATTCTTTCTAGTATGTTTAGTCCTTGCTCTCCTACTTTTTTGAGTAAATCATTATCACACAATAGTTCAATTATTTCTTTAGATAAAGTGCTTGTAAAGACTTCATCTATATTACTAAAAGATTCCGGACTAAAAATAATTTTATCTTTGTATCTGCTACAAACTATCCAGTTAATAGAATCATCTGTTACCTTTACTAAATAAGATATCGGATTAGACTTAATATCAAGCAGCGGGAATAAATTGTTACAGAAAAAATTAAATATTTCTAATGCATAATCCTCTGGTGTAACGTTAAGTGAAACTTTAATTAGAGACCAAACATATTTATCTAATACAGAACTTCTTGATGTTCTTGATTTAATAACTGAGTAAATTCTACTTAGAATATCAGATATACCACTATATTTAACAATTTCTATTTTGAATTCTCTATTTGTATTTTCATCTAATTTTAATTGAGTATCTGCTGAAAAAATTGAATATAGTTTGAAAGCAATCGACGCTAACATCAGTTTTCTAATATCTGTTGATTCAAAAACTATACTTGTTTTACTTCTTTTTTTCTTATTTGAAAACTGATTATAATCTATGTTGAGGTGGTCTAAGTACTCCTTAGACCACCTCACAAATTCACTAGCTTTTGAAAACAGATAGTTAGCGTCGCAACCTTTAGAAACATAAGTATTGAATGTTTCAACAAATTCAGATACGAAAGGTTCACCAAGACTTTCACTCATACCCTTTAACACATCATCAACCTTTTGAAAATTACTCGAAATTGATAAAGAGGTTATGAGTTTCAAATCATGTAAAACCGTTATTTCATTTGTTTTTGTATCTTGAATCTGAAGATACCATTCATACTTTCTTCCTTTAGCAGCGCGCAACATCCTCATGCAACTTCTCCTCAACTTGTTAGGCTTTCAAGAAAGATAGAAACTCTTTCTTTATACTTTTGATTGAAAAACTCTTCTGTTTCCTTATGCAGAGTTTCAATATTGAACTCTCTTACGGCTCTGATATAGCCGTCATTATTAAAGGTGATTAATTTTACTTCTTTCTTTGACGGATTGATTACGACATCTATTGATTCAACGTCTGTAATACCATCATTGCTGGAGTTCAGAAGATAACAAGAGAAGACCAATTCTCCATCTTCTGTTAGGTCGATATCTTCAATCACCGACCTGCTAAGAATTTCCTTGACGAATGTTAACATAATTTTTTCTCCTTAGTTAGATGTTTGTGTTTATTTTGAAAATCTCTTCTACTAAGAGATCTTCATTCAAAAATTGTATTTCATTCTTTAGTTTATCTATATTAAATTCCGAAGTAATTAAAGTTCTTAATTTGTATTCGTTTAATATTCTTTGTATAGTTTCTGTATCTTCTGATAATTTTTCAGATATCTCTGAAATTTTAGAATCTATTTCATCTTCGTTTTTACAAACAGACAACTTTAAGAGATGAGGTTTCAGTTTCAAAATCAATTGATAATCTTTAATTTTCTTGTTTATCTCATCTTTTTTTCTAAGAACATATCTTGAAACTACCTTTTTAAAAGAATTGAAACTATTTAGTAGATACTCATCTACTGATAGTTCTACTATTTTTTTATCTGGTGAAGCAGCATAAATTTGATATGTTAAGTTTGCTTCTAAGTTGTGATACACAGATTTTTTTAGTTTTTCAAAAAGTTGTTCCTTATTTCTAGTTCTAGTTATATCAATTCTAATTTTTGTACCGGTTTTTTCAGTAGATTCATCTACGTATACTATATTATCACCACCAACATCTTTGCATATTCTTTGAAAAATTGTGATAAAGTTTGATCTGGGTGACCAACCTGTAATGTATATTCTGAAATTCTTCTCATCTATCTGATAGTTGCCTCTTACTCTAATGGTATGCTTCCCTTTAGATTTCAATAATTTTTCTAATTCCATTTTATTAGATAATACTTTGCAACCATCAACAAATGGTTGAATTACAACTTCTGGACCTTTATTCAATAAGTATCTTAATCTTTTGAAGAGATCGTCTAATGTATAAGTTGGTATTTCAGTCTTAATACCAAAACCAATCATACTAAAATCAGTTTTGCCAAACAAACATAAAGGTATTGGTGTAGGCAAATATATAGGTTCAGGTTCCAATTCGCTATCTATCCAATCTACATCATTGATATACTTGAATGCTAACTCTTCTATTAATTTACTTGACTTTAAACTTGTGTACCTTGGTGCAGCACAATCAGTTGGTTCTATACCAATATTTGATCCCCAATTACCCTTACCTATCAAAAAACCATTATTAACTAAAATTTGTGCTGTTCCTTGTATTGCTTCGCTATGCGGATGCCAATGTCCTATAACATAGCCAAATAATGTAGCACTTTTGACAAACTGATCTTTTGCTATTGTGTGCGCACCCAATAATAATCTTTTCCAAATAGGTATAGTACCATCTATGCTACTTGGTATCATTTTTTCTGTATTAACATAAATGCCGTAACTTTTATAAAGATTTGTGATTAAAGATTCCACAACATATTTCTCCTTATCTTCGCGTTAAACTATCTTTCTAAATTGTTTTTCATCTATAAAGAAGTTGTAAACAGTCACAGTTTCATTAGAGTATCTATTCGAATTAGTTGGAAATTTTGCTTCTAAAATTCTTGTGTTAAAAGCTATCCCATTCTTTGTAACAACATATCCCATAAAGTTATTGTATTTCATTTTTTTATTACACAAATCATACTCAGATAATTTATGAGTATCATCCAATTTAACACAAGCTTTGTATTCTATATTACTTTCATCCTTATTATACCACAAGACTTCACCTTTGTCATTCATGATGCATATGATATCATTTTCTGTAAACATTTTTCATACTCCTTCTTCTTCACTAAGAACCAACTTTTTTCTTTCCTCAGATTTGCTCATCAAATCAAAAATCTTCTGAGGATCAGCTGGCCAATCTACAGGTATTAGCTTTCTTTTGTCACCTATAGTAAAAACTTTTAAATCTTGACTGTCAAACTCACCAAGACCTTTGAATCTCATTATTTTTCTTTTTTCATCTCTTGCTGTTTTCAGATCCTCTTCTGTCCAAAGAGGAACAAACTCTCCTTTTTCTTTATATCCAAAAAGTGGAGTTTGACAAACGAAAACTTTACCATTTTTGACCAAGTTTGACATTTTATATGCAAAGAAAGTAATTAACAATGCTGTAATCCAATGTCCAGCTGGGTC
>Ga0116166_1000597_pt1 | contig 34463 bp, 37 predicted proteins | sample AD_JPNMR2_MetaG_FD_89884 | JGI IMG/M metagenome (GOLD analysis project Ga0116166, IMG submission 89884) | Active sludge microbial communities of municipal wastewater-treating anaerobic digesters from Japan - AD_JPNMR2_MetaG | ecosystem: Engineered > Bioreactor > Anaerobic > Digestate | place...
CAGAATAACTCTGACGAGTTATTTCCGTTTATTAACACTAAGAATTATTATTATTATTTTTATTTTTAAATTTTCAATTTAAATAACCCAATCTGTGGTCCAAAGGATGGGGAGTACTTAATACTGACTCTAATTATGTACCTGGTGAATTTACACATCCGGTACAGTCAGTATTGCCTAAAGGACAATTTCCTCGTCGATTGGTTTTCCCCGACAGCGAAAGGAAATCTAATCCTAACACCCCGGCTGAAGTATCTGTAACAACTCCAACTTGGTGGCAATAGATTTATAACCATAAAATATTTCAACTATGAAAAAAATATTTAAAATAATATACCTGCTGTTACTGCCTATCATCTTTGTCGCAGTAACAACTTCGTGCGAGAGGGAAAAAGAATCAGAAGGGATTTCTCGGATTACCTATTTCCCCGACTTTAAAATGTCAGGAGATGAAGTTATTGTTCTTAATAAAGGTGATAATTTTACTGACCCTGGTATAAAAGCATATGAAAATGGGGTAGAAATCCCTGTAAAATCCACTGTTATTGGCGACTACTTTCCTGCATCCTCACTTGATGTTAATACTCCAAACAAATACATCATTACTTATCTTGCAACTAACAAAGATGGTTTCGATGGTACTGCTCAACGAATCGTTTATGTAATTTCAACAGGAGATTTAATAAATAATATTGAAGGGCTTTATACCTCAACTGTAGTTAGAAATGGAGTTCAAAGTCCTCAATATCAAGATCTTAAATATATAATGATTCGTAAAAGCGGCGATAATGTATACGAAATTTCAGATGCCATCGGAGGTTACTACGATTTAGGTCGCAAATATGGCGCCGATTATCGTGCTACTGGTGCTCAAATAACGGCCAACAATATTGCCACAAATGATTTTGATTTAGGACCTTCTTTTGGCGTTGGTGCTTTTGGTGGAGTAGCTACCATTACCTCATTCACAGTAGATGCTTCTAACAAAACCATTACATTCGTAACCGAATGGGACGCTGGTTATACATTTGAAGTAACACTAACGCAAGTTCAACCTTAAATTAAACGAACTATGAAAAACTACAAATATTTATTAGCATTTATTCTCCCCATTGTAATTTTGGTAAGCTGCGAAACAATGGAGGAACCCAAAATAGAATATTCACCTGTATACCCCCTTTCGGGCGAATGGTTTGTTAAGTTTGAAGCCGAAACTTCGCCCGGAACTTTCGAAGACATCTATCACCTGGGGTATGTTAAAATTCTTACCTACAACACTGCTTATAATTCTAAGGATACCATGTGGATAGATGATCTTGGAAACACCTGGAGTTTTAAAATTAAATGTCCTATAAATGTTACTGCAAGGACTTTTGGCATGAACGACTCAATGGTTAATTACGATACCAACTACCCAATAAAAATTTATATACGAGAAGGTATTGTTCTTCAAGGAAAGGGTCGTTCTATTTCGGGTGTGGTTACCGATAGTATTAGTTTCCTTATTGGATTTGAAGATGATCCAGGAACTGTATACCGTATATCAGGACATCGCAGAACTGGATTTATTGAAGATGAGCCTTGATAAAGGATAATAACAATTTTAGCGAAAGCTGTCAAGTAATGACAGCTTTCGTTTTTTTTACATAACAGCTGTCATTTTTTTATTACCTTTACACAAACATTTAATTACACTTTACATTTTGAATGTTATAAAATATTCTTCGAGTTTGCATATCTTAAAAAATAATAGTATGATAAAACGAGCTCATATAGCAATATTCACAACCGAGTATGAAGATAATTTCATATACCTGCTTGATTTTGTGGCACAAAACATATTACATGCGAGTTCCGTCCGAACTATTTAAAAACATCTAAAAATTATATTCGAATGAAAATTGTCAATGCCATTGATCCCAACTTTTCGCTGGGCCCCGAAAAAAAATATGAACTATACCTCGAAGGTAATGCCCAATTTATTCAAATGGCCATTTTTGATTCTACAACAAACACTTTTGTAGGGGTCAAACAAATTTTTGCCGAACCTAACGATGCAGATGTTGATATCCTTTCTACCCTGTTCAAAGAACAGGAAATTATCCAGGGCAAATTTCAAAGCATCACCTTTGGATATTCTTCGTTTCGGGCTATGCTGGTTCCCCAGTCACTCTTCGATGCCAATCATCTTGAGGACTTTCTTAAATTTCATCATAAGATTGACGATAACGAAAAAATAATGTTCCATTTTATACCACCAGCCGATGCCTTCCTCATATATACCTGTCCAATAACTATGGAAAATACGCTTAAATCAAAATTTGAACAGGTAAACATCAAACATCATGCTATCCCATTTATTCAGCAGGCATTGGGCAAAAATTCCGAAAGCCATCAACCCATAGTACACCTATTTTTAGGGCAGGAATTTTTCGATATGCTGGTCATGAAACAGGGTAAAATACTGCTATTCAATTCATTTTATTACCAGAAATATACCGACATACTGTATTTTCTCGTCAATGTTTCAAACCTTTTCTCTATCCCACCCCATCATTCCCATATGTTTGTCGAGGGGAATATTGACCATACCCAATATTCCAACATTGTTAATGAATTGAAAACCGTTTTTCCATTCATCACCGAAGAAAACCTTCCTGAGAACCTACTATATGCGAAAGAAATTTTAGCTTTGCCAGCTCATCAGCTTCAAACATTAGTAGGATTGAAACTATGCGTATAATTGGAGGAAAGTACAAAGGAAGAATTCTCAAAGGAAAAGTAACGGAGGCAAGACCTACGACCGATTTTGCCAAGGAAAGCTTATTTAATATACTGAACAACTATTATTTTTTTGAAGAAATTTCCGTACTCGACCTATTTGCAGGCACAGGCGCCATAAGCTTTGAATTTGCCTCAAGGGGTTGCCAGCAAATTGATCTGATTGAATGGAACCCTCATAACTATCAATTTATCTGTAATAACATCAAGGAACTCGAACTAGCTCATATTAAACCCTTAAAAGCCGATGTGTTTCAATATCTTCGGACTTGCAATAAAAAGTATGATGTAATTTTTGCAGATCCCCCTTACGAAATGGAGGGTATTGCCGAAATTCCCGATTTGATTTTTTCTCGTCAGATGTTAAAACCTGAGGGTATGCTCATCCTGGAACATTCGAAGAACATTGATTTTCAACAACATTCAAAGTTTTGGCAATACCGAAAATATGGTGCCGTGCATTTTTCATTTTTTTTGCCGTAAAATCTTTTGTAGTTAAAAAAAATAATACTACATTTGCACCGCTGAAAAACAAATCAGCTAAAGAGGTTCGGTAGTTCAGCTGGTTAGAATACATGCCTGTCACGCATGGGGTCGCGGGTTCGAGTCCCGTCCGAACCGCTAAACTTAAAAAAAATATTAACTAATTCGCAATTTTGTTTATATTTGCAAAAAAGAATTATATGACCTGTTTTAGCCACGTATATTTTTATTTCTTTTTTTGGTTTACTTCGGCAATACCGGGGCTAAAATAGGTTTGACATAATAGTATCAAAAGTCCCGGTGAATGCCGGGATTTTTTTTTAATATAACAGTAATGATATGAGTACAAAAAAAGCTGTAAAACGGATTGCTATCCAGGGAGGATTCGGAGCATTCCATGAAATTGCTGCCAAACACTACTTCGAAAATGAAGAAATAGAAATTGTTACGGCAAATACCTTTAAAGACCTTTTTAAATCGTTACGCAACAACCACGCCGACCTGGGGATTATGGCCATAGAAAACTCGATAGCGGGTAGCATTTTGCCAAACTATACTTTGCTTCTCGAATCGAACATGAAAATTATCGGAGAAATTTACCTACGCATCAAGCAAAATCTGGCCGCCTTGCCTGGAACCCGTATCGAAGACATAGAAGAAGTATATTCCCACCCCATTGCCCTGTTACAATGTCAGCTTTTCTTCGACAATTATCCACATATTAAGCTGGTCGACAGTATCGATACTGCTCTCAGTGCCAAAGAAATAGCGGAGAAGAAGCTAAAAAATCGCGCTGCCATTTGCTCAAAGCTGGCTGCCGAAAAATATGGTCTTGAAATCATAGCCGAGGGCATTGAAACCAACAAAACCAATTATACCCGCTTCTTAATACTTTCCGATCGTATTGGATATCATAAAGTTAGCAAAGTGCTCAATAAGGCTTCTTTAAGTTTTGCACTCAAACACGAAACAGGAAGCCTATCGAAAGTGTTATCTATATTGTCGTACTATGGTATAAATTTAACGAAAATACAATCCATGCCCATACCTGGAAAAGATTGGGAATATCAATTTTTTGTAGATGTTACGTTTGACGATTATGTAATGTACCGGCAATCGCTCGATGCAATCAGGCCCTTTACATCGGGACTCGAGATCATGGGCGAATATGCCAAAGGTAAAACAGTGATGGAATAAAGTTAGAAAAGATGGAACCAATGAATTTACAACCCTTCACCTTTGAAGGTATTTCAACAGATCGGCCGTTGGTAATAGCAGGCCCCTGCAGCGCCGAATCGGAAGCACAGATGGTACAAACAGCCCAGCAACTGGCTGCATTGGGGATTAAAATTTTCCGTGCAGGGATATGGAAACCCCGTACACGCCCGGGAACCTTTGAAGGTTATGGTTCACTGGCACTACCCTGGATGCAGAGTGTTAAAGAGGCAACCGGTATGCTTACCGCAACCGAAGTTGCAAATGTTAAGCACGTTTACGAAGCCTTAAAAGCCGGTATAGATATCCTGTGGATTGGTGCTCGCACCTCTGCCAACCCCTTTGCTGTGCAGGAAATTGCCGACGCCCTGCGAGGGGTAGATGTACCTGTTATGGTTAAAAACCCTGTCAACCCCGATCTCGAGCTATGGATTGGTGCCATCGAACGCCTATATATGGCCGGAGTAACCCGACTAGCTGCTGGACATCGTGGCTTTTCTACCTACGAAAAAACTGCCTACCGTAATGATCCTAACTGGCAAATACCCATTGAGCTTCGTCGTAGAATACCTAATATCCCTTTAATCATCGACCCAAGTCACATCTGTGGTAAACGCTATACACTCTTCGAAATTACGCAAAAGGCAATGGACCTTAATTACGATGGTATAATCATCGAATCACACATCGATCCCGATCATGCTCTTAGCGATGCCAAGCAACAGTTACGCCCCGATCAGCTGGGTGAATTGCTTAAAAAACTGGTCATCCGAAAAGAATACATTGAAAACGGATCGCTGGTAACCATCGAAGAACTTCGTTCCCAGATCGATAAAATTGACGATAAAATTGTAGAACTACTCGAAAAACGCATGCATATTGCCGAAGAAATTGGAAAAATTAAGAAAGAAAATAATATTGCTGTATTACAAACCAAACGATGGCACCAGATTATCACCCAACGCATGAAAGAAGCCAGGGAAAAAGGACTGAGCGAGCATTTTATCGAAAATATTTTTAGGGCTATTCACGAGGAATCCATCAATCACCAAACACGCATCATGAACGAAAATTAGACCCATTTCATGGAAGAAATTGTACTGAAGACTGAAAATAAAATCTCGAAAATACTTATCGGGGAAAAAATTGAAAACTTAACTCATTATCTTCCTACGAATAAGAAGATTATAATCCTCACCGATACTAACGTTCTCAAGCACTATCGACATAAGTTACCTCCTTATCCGATAATAGAAATAGGAACTGGCGAGGGAATAAAAAATTTAAGTACTATCGACTATATCATGGGACAGCTTATACGGCACGAGGCCGACCGTAGCTCGTATCTGGTAGGAATAGGAGGAGGTATTGTATGCGACATTGCTGGTTTTGCTGCTTCTATATACATGCGGGGCATTCGCTTTGGCTTTGTTAGTACTACCCTGCTCAGTCAAGTCGATGCCAGTGTGGGGGGTAAAAACGGGGTAAACTACGAAGGGTATAAAAATATGGTAGGGGTATTTAACCAGCCCGATTTTGTAATATGCGATACCTCGATGCTTACAACGCTGCCACGCGAAGAATACATAGGAGGATATGCCGAAATAATCAAGCATGGATGTATTCGCAGTCATGAATTATTTGAATTTCTCGAAAACAATGTATCCCGAGCTCTTGCTTACGATTCCCACGTTATCGAGCACTGTGTAGCGCAATCGGTACGTATCAAAGCCGCAGTAGTTGAAAACGATGAACGTGAAAAAGGCGAAAGACGTATTCTGAACTTTGGTCACACCTTTGCCCATGCCATCGAAAAAATCACAGCCTTGCCCCATGGAAAGGCTGTTTCCATTGGAATGAACTATGCTTCCTATATTTCCTATCAATTGGGAATGATTTCTGAAAATGATTATAGGCGAATTCGTGAGCTGATTACACGTTTTCAGCTTCCTACCAATTTTGACTTTGAACCCAATACCCTTGTGGATGCCATGCGGAAAGATAAAAAACGCGAGGGCGACGACATTCACCTGGTTTTGCTCGAAGCTATCGGTAATGCCATAGTTAAACCTGTAACATACAATCAACTTAAAACATTCGTCCATGATTTGTGTAAGCATCAGTGAATCGAACTTTGAAAAATGCCTTGAACTGGTGAAAAAGTTTGAACTGGCCGAGGTACGTCTCGACTTGTGTCGTTTTAATACATCACAAATCGAAAAGATATTTTCGTCGGGTCAACGTCTGATTGCCACCTATCGACCTTCGAAAGAAGTTACAGAAAAAGAACGAGCTGAAGGATTACTGGCTGCCATTCGTTCGGGAGCAAAATATGTGGATGTTGAAATTGAAACCGATTATGCCTTCAAGCATAACATAATAACCGAAGCGGTTCTCCACAACTGCGATGTTATCATTTCGTACCACAACTTTGAGCACACCCCAACCCTTGAACAGCTAAAAATCGTCATCAATCAATGCTTTGATATGGGGGCAAACGTAGCTAAGGTAGCCTGTATGGTAAACGAACCTTCGGATAATGCTCGATTGCTTGCACTTTATCAGTCAGGCAAGCGGATCGTTGCCTTGGGGATGGGCGAACTGGGAAAAATTTCACGCATAGCAGCACCATTCATGGGGGCAGAATTTACATTTGCTTCGGCAAATGATGAATTTTCGACTGCTCCGGGACAGATTAGCTATTACAAACTCAACACCATTATCGAACTTCTTAAAAATTCATAGGCATGAACTCTATTGGCACACTTTTTCGTCTGAGTATTTTTGGTGAATCGCATGGGAAATGTGTAGGAATAGTGATTGACGGTGTACCAGCAGGTATTCCTCTAACAGAAGCCGACCTGGAAAAAGATTTAGCTCGGAGAAAAAGTGGGGCCAAAGGAACAACCCCGCGCCAGGAGGCCGATCAGCCCCGCATCATGAGCGGTACCTTCAACGACCATACTACGGGAGCGCCCATCATGATTCTTTTTGAGAATACCAATACCCGATCCCGCGACTACACTTTTTTGCTCGAAACTCCGCGTCCAGGGCATGCCGATTTTGTAGCTCACAAAAAATTTGGGGGATATGAGGATTATCGGGGGGGAGGACATTTCTCGGGACGTCTTACCCTGGGTATCGTAGCAGCTGGCGTCATTGCCAAAAAAATCATCCATCCCATCGAGGTACGTTCCACCCTTATTGAGGCCGGAGGATCGCCCAACATTGAAGAAGCGGTGGAAAAAGCTATGGCCGATCGCGACTCTATTGGCGGTATTGTCGAAACCGTTGCAACCAACATGCCCATAGGATTAGGGGAACCTTTTTTTGGCAACATCAAAGCTATCATTGCTCACTATATATTCTCGATTCCTGCCATCAAAGGCCTTGAGTTTGGTTCAGGCTTTGCTGCAGCCCGCATGCGTGGATCGGAACATAACGACCGATTCATCGACACTAGTGGCAAAACTGCCACTAACAATGCTGGCGGTATCAATGGGGGAATATCCAACGGCAACGACCTGATTTTTCGCGTAGCCGTTAAACCCACCAGTAGTATCCACGCTACCCAACACACCATGAACATGAAGACCGGAACAATGACCGATCTCAATGTCGAAGGTCGACACGATACCTGTATCGCTCTCAGGGTTCCCGTGGTTGTCGAAGCTGCTACTGCCATTGCGCTGGCCGATTTGATGTTGCAGGAACAAAAAGTCAAGCGAATTTTTGGCTAACCCTGGCTAACTCGAAAATTGTCCAATAAATAGTAAGAATCATTAAAGATAGCCAGACGCACAGCCAATACGTCTATCGTATAGTTGCGCTATCCCATTATGGAATTTTTCATTTGTTTAGCAACATCTTTTGCCATAAATTTGTTACATGGGTAGCTTTTATCTGCAAAATATCCTGAAAAACATTATTTTTCGCATCATATAATAATACCATTATGTCCGAGAGTTATGAAGAATTGGTCAGGCGAATTGCAAAATTGGTAAAGCAAAACAAGGAGCTGAAAGAAGAAAATAACCGTTTGCATAGCCTATACGAAAAGCTGCAGGACGAAAATGAACAGTTAAAAAAACTGCTCGGAAAATATCAGGCCACCCTTGAACTGCCTGGAGAAAAAGATGAACAAAAAACCCTGCGCTTTCAAATGGCAACCGTTTTGTTTGCCAATATCCATGGTTTCTCTCGGCTGAATGATAAGATTGATTCGCAGAAAGTCATCGACCAGCTCGATTCTATCATGTTTCATTTCGAAAATGTAATTCACAAGTATAAAATTGAAAAAATAAAAACCATTGGCGATACCCTAATGTGTGCAGGGGGTATCCCGCAAAAAAACATCACCAACCCTGTTGAAGTCGTCCTGGCTGCCCTTGAAATGGTAATGATAGTGGATGAGATTCAACATCAATCGGACAATGACAAGATATGGGAAATAAAAATGGGCATTCATACGGGGCCTGTTACTGCAACACTAGGAGGTAATAAAAAAAGTACGTACGAATTAAAAGGTGACACCGTAAACATTGCTACCCGCCTTGAATCGTCAGGAGTGCCAGGAAATATTATTATTTCGGCTAATACCTACGAGCTGGTGAAAGAATTTTTTACTTGCGAATATATGGGTAAAATGCCCATCAAATATCATGGGGATATCGATATTTACCTGGTCAAGGGTATCAAACCTGAGCTTTCGGTAAACGAGCAGGGCAAAGTTCCGAACGACCTGTTCCGAACACGTTTTGGCTTATTACAATTCAATGATTTACAGGAAATCATCCTTGACCGGTTGGAAAAAGAGCTTCCACCCTACCTGTATTACCACAACGTCAAGCATACCGTCGATGTCATAACCGAAGTCGAGCTAATAGGCTGGGGCGAAGGCGTTAGCGACGAGGAAATACTACTGCTTAAGACAGCCGCCCTGTTTCACGACTCAGGGCATATCATTTCATACGACAACCACGAATACTTTGGAACCGTTCTGGCCAGGGAATATTTGCCAAAATTTAATTATACCAACGAGCAAATTGAAATCATTTGTGAGCTGATCATGGCTACTAAGTTGCCGCCTAAGCCCAAAAATCTGCTCGAAAAAATCATGTGTGATGCTGACCTGGACTATTTAGGGCGGTCCGATTTTATTCCGGTATCCAATACACTCTATCGCGAACTTAAAGAGCAAAATAAAATAGGCAGCTTGAACGATTGGAACAAGCTGCAACTCAAATTTATCTCTGGACATCAGTATTTTACCCAAACAGCACTTAGCCTGCGCGAAGTAAACAAGCAAAAGCAGATTGAACGTATTATGCAACTCATTGAACCCGAACCAAATGAACCACAGCCATGATAACTACCTGTGTATATGTAGAAGTAAAGCCCGAATACGTAGAGGCTTTTATAGAGGCTACCTATAAAAACCATGCTGCCTCGATACAGGAGCCGGGTAATTTGCGCTTCGACGTCCTTCAGGATAAGGAAAATCCTACAAAATTTTTACTCTACGAGGCTTATGTAAATGAGGAATCGGCAGCAGCCCATAAAAATACACCACACTACCAACTATGGCGCGACACTGTGGAAAAAATGATGGCCAATCCGCGAAAGGGAGTTAAATACACCCTATTGTACCCAAAAGTATGCAGCTAATATGAACAATTTTAGTATTGCCCCTACCCCACTGCTTTATTTTGGTCCAGGAGCTATCACACACCTACCTAACCTTATTGAACGATGGGGTAGCCGTGTATTACTTATTACCGGTAAAAATTCCTTCACCGCTTCCCCATGGCAAGAAAAAATTTTAGCCCAGTTGCGTTCGTTTCAGGTATTCCATGTACTTCATAGCGGGGAACCTACCGTTGATCAGGTCAACGACCTGCTTTTGCAATTAAGAACAGAATCTTTCGACTGTATAGTTGGTATTGGTGGAGGAAGTGTCCTTGACATGGGCAAAGCACTATCGGCCATGCTTACTGTGAACGATACCATTGAAAACTATCTCGAAGGATTACCTACTTACCGACCCCATCCGGGAAGCAAAATACCTTTCGTAGCCATACCTACGACAGCTGGAACAGGTAGCGAAGCTACCAAGAATGCCGTGATTTCGCGTTACGGTGAAAACGGATATAAACGTTCGCTCAGACACAACAATTTCATTCCCAATGCGGCCATCATCGACCCTCAACTGCAGGTTACGTGTCCACCCCAGGTAACCGCTACCAGCGGAATGGATGCACTTACACAACTGATTGAATCGTATTTTTCGCCCCAGGCTAATCTTTTCACCGACATTCTGGCAGAAAAAGGCATTGAGCTTGCTGCACAATCATTGCTAAAAGTATATACCGACCCCCAGCATATCGATAGTCGTACCCATATGGCAATGGCTGCCTATTTGTCGGGAATTACGCTGGCTCATGCAGGACTGGGAGCTGTACATGGCTTTGCCTCAAGTATAGGAGGCTTATATAATGCAACTCACGGTGCCATATGTGGATGTTTGCTTACACGAACCCTTGAAATAAACCTGCAAAAAATGCTTAAACTGCCCAACCAACCTTACCACCACAAAATATACAGACTGGCACAAATACTCCAACCAACAGATTCCTTAAAAAATATTGAGCATGCAGCCGACAGTATCGTAAAAATCATCAATGACTGGGCTCAGCAACTTAATATACCTTCGTTACAAATGCTGGGGGTAGAGCAAGCTGCAATTGACAAAATTGCACGGCAAACCCAGATAAAAAATAACCCCGTTCCGCTCGATGAAGCCGAATTGAGAAACATACTCATGACAAGCTGGTAATATTTGGTAAGAAATTTGTAAGGATATTTGTATTGAAAACTCTAAAATTGAAAATTTATGTACTGGATTATTTTAATTCTCACTTTTGGTTTTAGCTGGTATATTGGTTGGAAGCTAAAGAGAAAATTCAGGGAATATTCGGAAGTACCCCTCACTCAGGGGCTAAGTGGCAAAGAAGTAGCCGAAAAAATGCTGCGAGATAACGGCATTTACGATGTAAAGGTCGTATCGGTAGAAGGAACTTTGACCGACCATTATAATCCTGTAGACAAAACTGTAAATTTAAGTCCCGATGTGTATTACGGTCGCAATATTGCAGCGGCAGCAGTGGCAGCACATGAATGCGGTCATGCTGTTCAGCATGCGCAGGCATACGCATGGTTGGGCTTACGTACGGCGCTGGTACCTCTTCAAAACATCAGCGCTCAATTGATGAATGCAATTTTTATGATTTTGTTCTTTGGTTCGTTGTTTATACATGGCTTGTTTCCGCTTGCGTTACCGATCATTATCGGTTGTTACTTTATTTTCACCCTCTTTGCATTCATTACCCTACCTGTTGAAATCAATGCAAGCAAACGCGCTCTTGCATGGCTATACCACAGCGGTATTACCTCTAACCAGCAGCAGGCAATGGCTGCCGATGCCCTCAAATGGGCTGCTCGTACTTACGTGGTAGCGGCTCTTTCCTCGCTTGCCATGTTGCTGTATTACCTGATGTTATTCCTGGGTAGAAGAGACTAATCCATTTCAAACATACCTTAAGAAAGCAGGATTTTTTCCTGCTTTTTTTATATCAAGAAATGCTGTCATCCATTATTTACCCATTATTTCCTCAGTATATCTGTAATTATTTGTAGCTGAAATTAAGCGTCGTATGGAACTCGCATGTTATGAAGTTTCTTATAAATGGCAAGTACGAAAATGAGATAAATATTTTCATACTCTTTTGTGAATACTGCCATACATGCTCTTTTATCCAATATATTTGCAATAGCTTATTAACATCAGCCCCAATTAAATACGCAACTATTTTCAGTTTTGTCATCTTTCAAAAAACACTGAGATATATGAAAAGGTCTTTTTGTACTTTGTTTATGATTGGAACCATGACACTATTGAGCCTCGCTCAGAGTTTAAGATATTTTGAGTTTAGTACACAATGTGGGCATGGCAACTGGCAAGACAGTTCATTTATTGCAGCTACCAGCGTACAAGAAGTTATCGATTCGGTAATAGCAGATTTACAGCGCCCGTACGAGCAAAGAAAGTTTATTACAGGCCCGATTGCACCAGGCCATGGAGGACACAACCATAATGCAAACCATTGGTTTAAATGGCATTATATTCCCAATGAATGGGTACTTACCGAAATGGCTATTGAAATTTGTGACGGATGCCCCTACTCCGACTTAGACGCTGATACCTCTTACTGGATAAGAACTATAGGACGTTTCTGCCCCTGGAGCGGCAAACCCGTTCGAGAGGTAATGCCTCCCGATAACCATGTAAATACCCTACCCAAAGTTCAAATATTCCTTTTTCCCAATCCTGCACAAAAGACAGTGCGTGTTGCATATCCAGGCACATTGCCCGCAGTATTAGCCATTTATAGTATGACAGGACATACTCTGATTTTTAAAGCAAAGTTAAAAAATAACGAAACGATAGACCTATCAAATCTTGAAATGGGACTATACCTGATACACATTTACAACAATGCTTTCTCAACGACGGAAAGATTATGGGTCAACAAATAAATGTGGATAATACTGAATATGACTCGCGCTTGGTGAAACCACTATATAAAGCCTTATTTTTTGAATAGATTTTTATTATAAATAGCAATATTTATAGCTTTTATTTTTAAACAAATATATTATCCTACAGCTATTGGTTAAGATAATCCCTGAAATGTTCTAACCACAGAGGGCGCAGAGTAGCACTGAGCTTTTTTTAATTATTCTTTATAAACTTATATACTTTTCTCCGTGTTCCTCTGTGTTCTCCGTGGTGAGTTTAAATTTTTAACCACAGAGGGCACAGAGAAACACAGAGGTTTTTAATTATTCTTTATAAACTTATATACTTTTCTCCGTGTCCCTCCGTGCTCTCCGTGGTGAGTTTAAATTTTTAACCACAGAGGGCACAGAGTAGCACTGAGGTTTTTTAATTATTCTTTACAAACTTATATACTTTCTCCGTGTCCCTCCGTGTTCTCCGTGGTGAGTTTAAATTTTTAACCACAGAGGGCGCAGAGTAGCACTGAGGTTTTTTAATTATTCTTTACAAACTTATATACTTTTCTCCGTGTCCCTCCGTGCTCTCTGTGGTGAGTTTAAATTTTTAACCACAGAGGGCGCAGAGTAGCACTGAGGTTTTTTAATTATTCTTTACAAACTTATATACTTTTCTCCGTGCCCCTCCATGTTCTCTGTGGTGAGTTTAAATTTTTAACCACAGAGGGCGCAGAGAAGCACAGAGGTTTTTAATTATTTTTTATAAACTTATATACTTTTCTCCGTGTCCCTCCGTGCTCTCCGTGGTGAGTTTAAATTTTTAACCACAGAGGGCGCAGAGTAGCACTGAGGTTTTTTAATTATTCTTTACAAACTTATATACTTTTCTCCGTGCCCCTCCGTGCTCTCCGTGGTGAGTTTAAATTTTTAACCATAGAGGGCACAGAGTAGCACAGAGGTTTTAATTATTCCGTTTCAAAACTTGTATATTTTTCTCCGTGTCCCTCCGTGCTCTCCGTGGTGAGTTTAAATTTTTAACCACAGAGGGCACAGAGTAGCACTGAGGGTTTTTGGTAATACCGTTTATTCTCAACGCGTTTATCTGTACATATTACAAAGAAAACAGAGTATACTTAAAAAAGATTGAATCCACCAAATAGCGTTTGGCATTGCCAAGAATTATCGTTTATTTTGCAAATCAAACAAAAAAGTATGGCAAGAATACAATATTATTCGACCAATTTAAAGAGCGAAAAAGTTTCTTTCAGGGAAGCGCTTATTCGTGGTCAAGCTCCCGACAGAGGATTGTACATGCCCGATCAGATACCCGTACTCACCCCCGATCAGATAGAATCGTTTGCTGGTAAAAGTTATCCCGAAATAGCCGAAATCATATTAAAACTATACGTAAACGATGATATTTCGCAGGATGATCTATCACGATTGGTCAGAGATGCTTACAATTTTGAAATTCCCCTCGAGAATGTTTACGATCGCATACATGTAATGCGGCTCGACCGAGGACCAACGGCATCGTTCAAAGACTTTGCTGCCCGGATGATGGGCAGATTGATGCAATATTTTCTCAAACTGGAAAACCGTCGAATGCTGATACTTACTGCCACCTCGGGGGATACAGGTAGCGCCATTGCCAACGCATTCTATGGGCTCGATAACATTGAAGTAGTTATTCTATTCCCCGAGAAAGAAGTCACTGACCGGCAACGAAAGCAGATGACTACGTTGAACCAAAATATCACTGTGCTGGCCATCGATGGAAAGTTTGATGACTGTCAGGCATTGGTCAAACGAGCATTTGCTGACGAAGACCTATCGTTTTTACCCCTTTCTTCGGCCAACTCTATTAACATTGGACGTCTAATACCGCAGAGCATATATTATTTCTGGGCATGGTCTCAATTGGCCAACAATATAGACGATAAAATCATTTTCTCGGTACCATCGGGCAACTTTGGCAATCTTATGGGAGGTATCATAGCGCGACACATGGGGCTGCCAGTCGAACGTTTTGTTGTCTCGACCAATGAAAACGATGAAGTACCTGTATATTTTGCCAAAGGTTCCTACCAGCCCCTCATTCCATCGCGCAACTGCATTTCGAGTGCTATGAATGTGGGTCACCCCAGTAACATGGCTCGTATCGTTGCACTATATGGAGGTATTATGGATGAAAAAGGAAACATCAGCAAACAACCAGATATCGATCGTTTAAAAAAAGATTTGTGGCCAGTAAGCATTACCGATTCCCAAACACGCGAAACTATTAAGAATGCTTACGAAAAATACCGTTTATTACTTGAGCCTCATGGCGCAGTTGCCTGGGCAGGGCTACACCGCTTTTTTGAAGCACATCCAGAACTATATACTCCCTTTCAGCTATGTGTAACCCTTGAAACAGCCCATCCTGCTAAATTTCCTCAAGAGATTGAGCACATACTGGGCATACAACCCGATTTGCCCGAAAGTATGTCACATCTTGACGAAAAAATCGAGCACATGATCCCCATGAGCAATCGTTACGAAGATTTTAAAAATTATCTGTTGAAGCGCAAATAAATAATTTTGAAAGTATTATGGTATTTTTCTGTTCTGATTTAGAAGGTGTTTGGGTTCCAGAGGTTTGGATCAATGTGGCACGAATTACTGGTATCGATGAGTTAAAGTTAACCACCCGCGATATCAACGATTATGATAAGCTAATGCGCCATCGAATTGCCATACTGCACCAGCACAAAATTAGCCTTAAAGATATACAGCATGTGATTGGGCAAATAAAACCTCTCGACGGCGCAAGAGAATTCTTGCAGTGGATTCGAACGGTTAGTCAAATTGCTATTGTGTCCGATACTTTCGTTGAATTTGCGGCACCGTTGATGGCACAGCTCGATTACCCTACCCTATTCTGTAATTCGCTGGTTGTCAACGACGATGGGATGATAATTGATTACAAACTTCGACAGAAAGACCAAAAGCGTGAAGTGGTAAAAGCCTTAAAACAGCTTCAGTATCATGTAGTTGCTTTTGGCGATTCGTACAACGATATTAGTATGCTACAGGAAGCACACCAGGGAATACTGTTTTCCCCACCCGAAAATGTTAAAAATGATTATCCATCATTCCCGGTTGCCAACAATTATCAAGAACTGAAAAATTATATTCTTAAGTACCTGTGAATGCCGAATCGTATGTAGATTTAATTCAAAAACTCAAACAGTTTTTTTCGACGTCACCCATGCCGGGGTCGGAGGTGCAAGAAACTATGGCACCTTCGTACAAAAAACATATTCCAGTAAAACACCCAATTGTAGATGCTGCAGTATTGTTGCTTTTGTACCCTATCGACGACCAACCTTATTTTGTACTGATTAAACGAACGCCCGACGATTTATCCCCTCATGGAGGTCAGGTGAGTTTACCCGGTGGTAAATTTGAAAGTTCCGACATTACCTATCTTAATACCGCTCTGCGAGAAACTAGCGAAGAAATAGGCATCCCTGTCAATACAATTTATACAGTTGGTTCTCTGTCGTCGCTTATTATACCCGTTAGTGGTTATCGGGTATATCCCTTTGTAGGTTACCTCAATAACAAACCTGTGTGGTCGCCTAATAGCAGTGAAGTCAGCTACATTATTGAAGTTTCCATAAAAGAGCTCATCCAGCCAGAAAATGTCCACTATGAAACCATTATCTTTGAAGGGAACGAACATAGCATCCCTTATTTTAAACTGGTAGGAGAAAAAGTTTGGGGAGCTACTGCCATGATTTTAGCGGAATTTAAGGCCATCATCCTGCAAATACGCTAACATACTTGATATTGGGTTCAAAATTTGTAGTGTATGCCCAAGGTAATGAGAGCGGGAATAGGAAGATAAAATGCCTTGTCACTGGCTCCTATTCCTAAAGTAAAATTAAATTGCGTCTGAAAAACTAACCTCGAACTCAGGTTGAATGAACCCTGAATGCCTGGGCCTGCATACATGTAGGTAGAACGCTGAGTGAAAAGGGTACCGATACCCACTCGTAGCGGAAAAGCAACATTAAACCTCTTTCTAAAAATGCCAGGCGAGAAGCCCAATTCGAAATGTACAGGAAATTCCAGAGAGTCCTTACTAACCCCATAATTGTTAACTGCCAGTTGTAGTCCACCATGAAGGTTTCCCCACGGATTTTCCGCCTTAGCAGTACCAAACCATCTACGCATGTACAGAAAAACATTTCCTGAGTTAACATCATCGCTGAGAACCACATGGGGTAATACGCCCATGTCGATATTGGCCTCCTTATTCTTCCACCGCAGGTATTCTCCGCTCACCCACAGTGCTTTCTCTGGTTCGACCAATGGCATGATGGCTCCCCCTACTACGCCTGATTCCTTATGATAAAAAGGGGAAGGAGCAGGACTTACATAGATGGGGCGGATGGGAACGCATCCATACAGGCCCCCCAAAAGTAATATAACGAGGTTAGAGAACCATTTCATGTTCATGCTGATGCCATTTCTACTCAAATTTAAGATTCGTAAATCCGAGATAGATTGTTAAAAAATGTTAAAATAATGCTCAGTCCAAGCTTGCTCACAATCACCAGATGATCCCATTGGAAAAATTTGTTGACGGTGCTCCAAAACAACGTAAATATTTTTCTATTGATTAACAAATAGTTAAAAACACATATACAGCAAGCCACATCAACGAGAAGAATCCTCTATTTTAGTAATTAACGTTGAGGTAGCTTAACAACTTTCATCGGCAGATTATGCAATTGCGAAACGATATGCTCAAAATATTCCTTCATCCTTGTTTGGGCTTCGGAAGGAACAGGTAACGAAAAACTATCTGGTAAAGGCAGGACATAGTATTGATATTTTCCGTCCAGAACACCTTTATACACCCAATAGGGACAATACTGAGTGTGCACCGAAAAGGCACGAACCGAATCAGGTGAAACACGCCATTTTATCGTAAAAAAGGCCATAGCCCCTCCATCTCGATTGGGGTCTCGCTGATTGGAGATAAAATTTCCCAACGAGTAAAAGATAGGCACATTTTTTTTGCGAACTGTATCCATGATTTCTTCATAGGTCTGTACCACATGAGGATGCGAACCTACCACGATATCCATCCCAGACTGTACCAAAAAACGGGCAAGGCTCTTTTGCTCGTCCGAAGGCGTTGGTTCGTATTCCCTACCCCAATGCAGAAATACTATCTTTACATCAACATGCATAGAATCGGCACGCTGGATATCCCGAAGTATCTGCCTGCGATTAATCACATTCACAACATTAGGCGAATCGACAGGTATGCCGTTTGTTCCATAGGTGTAATTGAACAAAGCTATTTTTAACCCATGCTTCAATATTATCAACGGATACAGCGTATCTCGCATCCGTTCATCGATATAGGTACCCATGTGAGGAACCTTAAGGGAATCCAGTACTTTTATAGTACGTTCCATCCCATACTTTCCCTTATCGTAACAATGATTATTGGCAGTAGCCAGAATGTCAAAACCAGCAGCAACAAGATCTCGAGCCAATGCATCAGGACTTGAAAAAAGTGGATAACCTGTATAGGGAGAACCAGCAAGGGTAGTCTCAAGATTGGCAATGGCAATATCCACACTATCGAGTATAGGCTTTACAAACTGAAAACATGGAGTAAAATTATAGGTGCGTGTATTCGAATCGAATGCAGCATGCACCTGAGGCATGTGTCCCATGACATCGCCTGCAAATAAAATGGTGAGGCTATCTTCACAAAATTCGTCTTTACTCTGCCCCGAAACAATCGAAAAATGCAAAAACAAGGAAACCAAACAAAAAACAAAACATCTCCCCATAATTCCTGATTTTTTTTTCTCAAAGAAACAAAATCCTGTCCATAAAACAATAATGTTTGATCCTATATTCAAAAAAAGTCATGTTTGAAATCTATGGTACTATTTTTGCAATAGTTGCTTATTCCATTTATAATTCGATGCTAACCACGGTATGTGATAATATATGCATAATGATGATAAAAAGCCTTTCATGCAAAAAATTAGGAATATCACATCGTGTGAATTAAAATAATTGCTAACTTTGCCATTCATTTTTAAAAACAATAAATTATTGGTAACCACTTAAATAATAAAAATTATGTCAAAAATTAAAGTAGGTATTAACGGTTTTGGTCGTATAGGCCGTCTGGCATTCAGGGCTGCACAACTCCGCAATGATATTGAGATTGTTGGAATTAACGACCTCATTGACGTAGAGTACATGTCGTACATGTTGCGTTACGACACCGTTCATGGTCGTTTTAACGGAACCGTTGAAGTAAAGGACGGAAAGCTGGTTGTTAATGGCAAAGCTATTCGCGTAACCTCTGAAAAAGATCCTGCTAACCTGAAATGGGATGAAGTAGGAGCTGAATATGTGATAGAATCGACTGGTCTTTTCCTCGAAAAAGCTAAGGCAGAAGCCCACATTAAGGCTGGCGCCAAGAGAGTAATTATGTCGGCACCTTCGAAAGACGACACCCCCATGTTTGTGTATGGTGTAAACCATAAGACCTACACCAAGGATATGAGCATCATTTCGAATGCTTCATGTACCACCAACTGTCTTGCTCCCATCACCAAGGTGCTGCACGACAATTTTGGTGTTGTAGAAGGTCTTATGACTACCGTTCATGCCACCACCGCTACCCAAAAAACCGTAGATGGCGTGTCGGCAAAGGACTGGAGAGGTGGCCGTGCTGCTGCAGGTAATATTATTCCTTCGTCCACCGGTGCTGCTAAAGCTGTAACCAAAGTTATTCCCGAACTCAAAGGCAAACTCACCGGTATGGCTTTCCGCGTTCCCACGCTGAACGTGTCGGTTGTAGACCTTACCTGCCGCCTGGAAAAGGCTACCACCTACGAAGAAATTTGCAAGAAAATGAAAGAAGCCTCTGAAGGTGAACTTAAAGGTATTCTTGGATACACCGAGGATGAAGTTGTATCGAGCGATTTCATCACCGATCCTCGCACCTCTATCTTCGATGCTAAAGCTGGTATTATGCTCAACCCCAACTTCGTTAAGGTAATTGCTTGGTACGACAACGAATGGGGTTACTCCAACAAGCTGCTCGATATGATTGCTTACATGGACACCGTTAAGTAAACAATGACTTGATACTAAATAAAAGGCTATCCCGGGTGGATAGCCTTTATTTTTATCCCCTGATTTATCTTTTCAGAACGCATTTGTTAAATTTGCGTTCCTAAAAATCATCAACATGAGCAACATTGTAGCTATTGTGGGTCGGCCTAATGTAGGAAAATCAACGCTATTCAACCGACTAATTGGGTCGAGGGAAGCAATAGTGGACGAAACCAGCGGTACAACACGCGATCGGCATTATGGCAAAGCCGAATGGAATGGAAAAGAGTTTTCGGTCATCGATACGGGCGGTTACGTAACCGATTCGGATGATATTTTTGAAAAAGAAATTAATCGACAGGTTGAGCTTGCCATCGACACGGCCGATTTAATTCTGTTTATGGTTGATGTTATCAGTGGACTAACCGAACTGGACAAAGCAGTTGCCGATTTACTGCGCCGTTCGGGGAAAAAAACCATTCTGGTAGCCAACAAAGCCGATAATATCGAATTGGTACACCAGTCGTACGAGTTTTTGCAAATGGGATTCGAAGAGGTGATGCCTATTTCTTCCATGTCGGGAAGCGGTACCGGCGACCTGCTGGATAAAATTGTATCCATTTTACCAGACACCCCTGTCGAAGACCCCGAGGATTTACCCAAAATTACCATTGTAGGACGCCCCAACGTGGGCAAGTCGTCACTGGTAAATGCGCTACTGGGCGAAGAAAGAAATATTGTTACCCCCATCGCTGGAACCACGCGTGATTCCATCTTTACACGATATAACAAATACAATTACGATTTTTACCTTGTCGACACAGCTGGCTTACGTAAAAAAAGTAAAATAAAAGATAATATTGAGTTTTACTCTGTGATGCGATCGATCCGAGCCATCGAAAAATCGGATGTCTGTCTGTTGCTACTCGATGCTACAGTAGGTATCGAAGCTCAGGATATTAATATTTTCCGTCTCTGTCAACAAAACAAAAAAGGGATAGTAATATTGGTCAATAAATGGGACTTAATTGAAAAAAATACGCATACCACAGAAGAATACAAAAAAATTATACAACAACGAATAGCCCCATTTAACGATGTACCCATCATTTTTACTTCGGCCCTTACCAAACAACGTATTCACAAGGCACTTGAAACAGCCATTATGGTATTTGAAAACCGGCGTCAACGAATCCCTACCTCACAACTGAATGAGGTTATGCTTGCGGCTATTGAAAACTATCCTCCACCAGCAGTAAAGGGAAAGCTTATCAAAATCAAATATGTAACTCAACTTCCTACGCCATATCCTTCGTTTGTTTTTTTTGCCAATCTTCCTCAATACATCAAGGAACCCTACAAACGATATCTTGAAAATAAGCTGAGGGAACATTACAACTTTTCCGGGGTTCCGATTCAGATCTTTGTAAGGCAAAAATAAAAAAAATCGACCCGATTCGTTGTAATACATACGGTTTTCGGGTCGATTTTATGGTACCTGTTAATAGCACACGAATGACGCGGATTGAACGGATTAACGCTGATTTCATCCGTGACTATCCGTAGCATTCGTGGTATCCGTGTTCTATTACTGTTTTTGAAATGAGCCATTTTTACGTACTGGACAAAATCCTGGCTGTTTATTAGAAGATTAGACTAAAAACTGTCTTTTGTTAGCCTTTTCTATGAGTACGATACCTTTTTTAACTATGCTGCAGCCTGAAAAATGTCCATTACACCTATAATATTACATGCCCACTTTTTGTAGGAAGGCTGCTTTTTCCTGATTGAGTTTTGCCATATCCAATCCTATTGCTTTTTGGGCTTTTTCTTTCGTAGAGATATCAGGAATAGGTACTTCATTCACGCCTTTAGCTGCTAATATTCTGGCTAATTGCAAGCGCGCATCCTGTACCCTATCAATGCCAGATGCAATAATTCTCATCACTTCAAGGGGTGCATGGAAGGCCGCACCATGGCTTGCTGCTGCAAAATCCCAACGCCATTGGGCATGGCGAATGAGTTGTAAAATTGGTTGCATTTCCTTTTCGGTAGCCCCTTTATCCCATGCAGCCTTTGCCTCGTAATGGGCTCGAACCAGCAAACTTGCCAGGCGGTGACGTTCACGGGCTATCTTTTCCTGTCGTTCATATACGTTGCGTCTGAGTTCCTCTTCACTTTCGCGATGGCATACCTGACACGTTTTATTGATGTGGTACAGTGGGCTAACGATGTGATGATTGGTATATTTTGTTCCACCCTCACTTACATAGGGCATGTGACAATCGGCACAGGACAAACCACGCTGAGCATGAATACCCATCATATAAAGCTCGTAATCAGGGTGCTGAGCTTTAAGCATGGGTGTTCGACTGAGCGGGTGAGTCCAATCCGAAAAAGCCAGTTCATCGTAGTATTTTTCAATGCTATCGACAGACATTCCTTTCGACCAGGGAAACACAAGATACTTCTTTTCGCCCTTAAAATAGTACTCCACATGACACTGTGCACACACCAGCGTTCGCATTTCCTGATGAGTAACCGTGTTGATATCTTTTCCCATGGTAGCCATAGCTTCAAGCAAGGCCGGACGCGTAATCTGAAGCTGCATGGTAGCAGGATCGTGACAATCGGCACAACCAATGGGATTCTTAATCTCGCTGAGAAACGATGACAATTTCTTGCCATAGAAACCCTCTATACCCAGCTTATTCATCTGTTTAAGCACATCGGGACTTTTGCAGGTCCAGCACGTTCCTGGCATGGGACCATCATCGGGTTTCATAGGCGCTCCGGTACGTAACGATTTTAGCACATCTTCCACTGCATAATAGTGCCCCCTGCCCTGCTTATAATCCTTACTAAAAGGGTAGCCAGCCCAAAGAATTACCAATTCCGGCTCTTCGGCCAGCATATCGCGGGTGGCATTGCCACCATATTGCGTACGAAAACTGGTGTCGGAAGTGCGTAAATACGATTCGTATTCCTTTGGAAAGTATTTACCCCATGCCTCCCATCTACCTTCAAAGGGTTCGATTTTTGCCGGTACAGCACGTACGGCAAGAGATTCTGCCCTTCGTTCCATTATTGAGGATGCCAGTAGGCCAAGAAAAAAAGTAATAGCCAGTGACGAAAAAAAGATTACCCATCCCATCCACGGCTTTTCTCGAATAATTTGATTAATGCTCTTCATAATATTATGTGTTTTTTTCTCCGAATATAATTATTAAACTGTTTTTTAATTTGGTCAGATGGAACTCGCATTTAATATGGTTTGTGCACTAAAATCAAGCAAGTATGAGAAATTAATTTCATACTCGCTTATGTATTATGATCATTTCATCAATTGTTTTAACCACATTGGAACCGCACTTCCCGGTAAGGGCACCATTACTTTTTCGGTGGCCGACAGGCTCTTCACGCGGCCATGGGGTGTTTCGCGGTGACAATTCCAGCAGGCTCTTGAACTAAACGCTTCATCATTGCCAGTCTTCCGCTCAATGTATGCAAAAAGAGGGGCATGGCAACGTAAGCAATTATTCATCACAGCTTTCTGTCCTTCAGGTTTCATGATAATGGCCTGTGGTTCGGTACGCAGCGTAAAAATAGTGGCATGTCGCAAACCATCCTTTGCCTTAAAAAAATACTTTTTAAACACATTCTCATGCGGTACATGACAGTCGTTACATACCTGTCGAGCATGCGAACTATGCAACCAGGTAAGATACTCTGTGCTCATCACATGACAGTTAATGCAAGTCTCAGGTTTATCGGATACATACGACCATGCACGCGATAAATAAAAGGCATACAGCACAAAACCAAAAAATATCCCCGCCATCAGAATGGCAGCAAAAAGCCACTCTGACCGGGGAAAGAATTTGTTGATTATCCAGCGAAACATAGTATTATAAACGGCTAAGTAAAACCTTCTCAATCACTTCAGGTCCCATATCGGCACGTTCGCCCAACAGTTGATTGCGCTGACGGAAACGATCAACGATAATTTGCACCGTGTCCTTTCCAACGCCGTAATCAGAAAGACGTGTTTTAATTTGCATTGCATGGAAAAATGCTTCGGTCATTGCAATGATTTGATCGATATTATCGGCAGAAGGATTTTGAATTCCCAGCACACGATGCCCATACTGGATAAGCTTATCTTTTTTGTTTTCGCGCATCACATGCATCACCCCAGGCAATACGATGGCAAGCGTTTTTGCATGATCGATACCGTGCAAAGCTGTAAGTTCATGTCCAATGGCATGGGTACTCCAGTCCTCCGGAACCCCTGCACTGATTAAACCATTCAGCGCCATGGTTGTAGCCCACATAAAGGTAGCGGCATAGGTATAATTGGTTTTATTGTGCAGTACTTTGGGTCCCACTTCCATTAGCGTACGTAACAGGCTTTCAGAAAATCCATCCTGCACACCAGCCCCAACAGGATAGGTTAAGTACTGCTCCATCACATGAACAAAGGCATCGACCACCCCATTGCTAATTTGCGTATCGGGCAACGTAAAACAGTACTGGGGGTCGAGAATTGAAAATACGGGCTTAACCAGCGGACTACTAAATGCTAACTTTTCCTTAGTAGAATACCTTGAAATTACAGCATTGCCATTCATTTCGGTACCCGTAGCCGGCAGCGTTAATACCGTACCCAGGGGTAATGCCTTCGTAACCTCAGCTTTTCCAGTTAAAATGTCCCAGGGATCCCCTGCAACAAATGGGGCAGCAGCAATAAATTTAGTACCATCAATCACCGAACCTCCTCCCACTGCTAACAAGAAAGAAATACCTTCCTTCTTAACAATTTCAACCGCTTTCATAAGCGTCTCGTACGAAGGATTAGGCTCGATTCCACCAAATTCAACATAGGTAAAGCCCTTTAGCGCTCCTAACACAGCATCATACACACCATTTCGCTTAATGCTTCCCTGCCCATAAGTAAACAAAATCTTTGCATCGCGAGGCAATAGCCTTGATAATTGGGAAACCTGATCTTTCCCAAACACAATTCGTGTAGGATTCTGAAATTCAAAATTTAGCATAGGTATTGTTTTTTAAATTTTTGCTTAAATTTAGGACAAAAATAGCAAAAAAAATAATTTAAGTATTTCAGAACCCAAATTATTTTAATAATTTTGCACCAACAATAATTGAACATATATAAATAATTATATATTTGCAAAAATTTTGACACATGGGAATAACCAGTTTGCTTGTACTTTTTCTAAGCGGCCTGGGGTTTGCTGCCTTAGCCATCGGGCTCAACAAAATTCTCTCCTACAGTCGTCCCAACCCGATCAAAGCTGAACCATACGAATGCGGTGTACAAACACACGGAACCACATGGGTACAGTTTAATGTAGGATATTATCTTTTTTCGCTAGTATTTTTAATTTTTGATGTCGAGATAGTGTTTATGTATCCATGGGCGGTAGTGTTCAAACAGGTAGGACTTGTAGCTCTTATTGAAATAATCTTTTTCATTGCTATTCTCTTTTTTGGGTTGTTATACGCATACAAAAAGAAAGCACTTACATGGATGTAATTCAAAAACAATTTGACGACTTCCCAGGCGAAGTTTATCAAGACAAGAGCGGACATTCGAGTATCATCATAACACAGATTGACCGTTTTGCCAACTGGGCACGTAGCAATTCGTTATGGCCATTGATATTTGGCACAAGTTGCTGTGCTATTGAAATGATGTCGGCTGCTTCAGCGAAGTACGACTGGTCGCGATTTGGTTTTGAGGTAGCTCGAGCCTCCCCTCGTCAGGCCGATTTAATTATAGTAGCGGGTACGATTACCTTGAAAATGGCTCCGGTGCTGAAGCGACTATACGACCAGATGCCTGAACCTAAATACGTAATTGCGATGGGGGCATGCAATATAACCGGTGGTCCCTTTATGCTGCATTCCTATTCGGTAGTCAATGGTATTGATAAAATTGTCCCTGTGGATGTTTATATCCCGGGTTGCCCACCACGTCCCGAAGCGTTATTGCACGGAATGATAAAACTGCAGGAAAAAATTAAAAACACAAAAGCGTACGTAATTGAAAAACCTAAAAAATAGCAGACATGTCGCAACCCGTAGAAGAAGCTATAAAAAAAATATTTCCAGAATTAACTTTGACCAGTTGGGCACAATTTCCTGCGATTGAAATAAGCAGGGACTCCCTTTTATCGGCATGCGAAAAATTGACAACGCACCCCGATTTGCGTTTCGACATGTTGGTATGTTTAACAGCTGTCGATCGTACCCCTAGGCTCGAAGTGCTTTACCACCTGCGTTCCACAACACATGGTCACGAGCTAATAGTGAAAACCGAACTGGATGAATCTCAGCTTGAGATTCCCTCGGTGGTTTCTTTCTGGAAAGCTGCAGAACTGTTCGAATTGGAAGTGTACGATATGTTTGGAATTACTTTTACCGGACACTCCGATCTGCGACGACTTTTTATGCCCGATGACTGGGACGGATATCCCCTACGCAAAAGCTATAAAGCCAGTGAGGTTGCCGATAATTATTTAAAGTCGCACCAACTATTGATTAATTGAATATGGAACAGCATATCGAAAGCCATATTATACAGTCTTCGGACGATGAATTTATCATTAACGTAGGGCCACAACACCCCTCCACCCATGGTGTCCTTCATTTACAGCTTAAGCTCGATGGGGAAAAAATTGTAGACCTGCGCCCTTTTTTGGGTTACATTCACCGGGGAATAGAAAAAATGAGCGAATCGCTTACCTATAAGCAATTTATATACCTTACCAGCCGGATGGATTACCTTTCGGCACATATTAACAATCAGGCCTGTTGTTTGGTTATTGAAAAAGGATTACAAACCGAAGTCCCCGAACGTGCCAAAGTAATCCGTACCCTCATGGCAGAGTTGACACGACTGGCATCGCACCAACTCTGGTGGGGTTCTACCGGTCTGGATATGGGTGCCGTTTCCCCATTTTTCTATGCTTTTAGGGAACGCGAAATGATTCTCGAAATTTTCGAAGAAACCTGCGGGTCACGACTAACCATGAATTATTGTGTACCAGGTGGTGTGATGAACGATATTCATCCCGATTTTGTAAGAAAAGTCAAGCAACTGATTAAACAATTCAGAGAAAACATTCATGAATACGATGAGTTGCTGACGGGTAATCCAATTTTTCAATCGCGAACACAGGGTATAGGATATTTATCGAAAGAAGATGCAATAGCGCTTAGCTGCAGTGGTCCGGTAGCAAGAGCATCGGGAATAAGCTGTGATGTGCGTAAGAAAAATCCGTACGATGCTTACGATCGCGTATCATTCGACGAAATTATCGCCACAGAGGGCGACTGCTTTGCACGCTATCGCGTTCGACTGGAAGAAATGAAACAATCGATGAATATCATCGAACAGCTTATCGACAACATACCTACAGGTGAATATCGAACAAAAATCAAAGGCATCATTAAATTACCCGTCGGCGAGTACTATCAAAGGGTTGAAACAGCCAGGGGTGAATTAGGGGTATATCTTGTAAGTGATGGTAGCAATAAGCCCTACCGCATAAAATTTCGTACTCCCAATTTTTCGAACCTGGGGGCATTAAAACCTATGAGCCTGGGGGGTAAAATAGGTGACCTTGTAGCCATTATGGCCTCCCTCGATTTAATCATTCCCGATATTGACAGATAAATGAAAATGTATGATGATACATTGGATAGGACAAAAATTGAATGACATATTTGGCCCCTTATGGGCACCTTATGTTGGATACATACTGGTGGGACTGGTTATTATTACGCTGGTAGTTGTAATGGCTGTTATTTCAATCTACCTCGAACGTAAGATAGCAGCCTTCATGCAAATGCGATTAGGTCCCATGCGCGTGGGTAAATGGGGTACCCTTCAGGCTTTTGCCGATGTATTTAAGCTCATGTTGAAGGAAAGTCTTACCCCTGCCCAAGCCGATAAACAACTATTCCACATAGCCCCGTATCTGGTACTTACCGTGAGCTTTTTAGCTTTTGCCCCCATCGCATTTTCGCCCACATTACAATTATGGGACATGAATATTGGGGTACTCTATATCACCAGCATCAGCAGTGTGGGGGTCATTGGAATTTTAATGGCAGGATGGTCGAGCAACAACAAATATTCTCTCTTAGGGGCTATGCGTAGTGGGGCTCAGATTGTTAGCTACGAACTTTCGGCTGGCATTGCAATATTGACCATTGTCATGATGAGTGGGTCGTTAAGTGTTTCGGGCATTATACAATCGCAAGCCGATGGCTGGTGGATCTTCAAGGGACATATCCCTGCCATCATCGCATTTGTTATTTTTGCCATTGCCAGCACGGCCGAACTTAACCGTGCACCCTTCGACCTTGCAGAGGCAGAGCAGGAACTTACCGCAGGTTTCCATACAGAGTATTCCGGAATGCAGTTTGCCATGTTTTTCCTGGCCGAATATACCAACATGTTTATTGTTTCGATGTTGGGTACCACCCTTTTCCTGGGCGGTTGGATGCCCCTGCACATAGCAAATTGGGAAACCTTTAACCACTTAATGGATAAAATACCTCCATTTTTGTGGTTTTTCGGTAAAGTATTTATCAGCCTTTTCATGATTATATGGTTTCGATGGACTTTCCCACGCTTGCGAATCGACCAATTATTAAAACTGGAATGGAAATACTTGCTTCCCATTGGAATGGTAAACCTGGTGATTGGTGCTATCGTAACCTGGTTGGGATGGATTTTTTAAAAAAGACCGTATGAATGCAGCAAAACGATATTTTACCTCCATTTTTAAAGCTATCGTAGCTTTGCTCAAGGGGATGAAACTAACCGGTTCGTACCTGGTTCGTCCTTCGAAAATATTGACCCAACAATATCCTGAAAATCGGGATACGCTGTATATTCCACAACGATTCAAAGGAAGGGTAGTCATGCCCCACGACGAAAACAATGAGCACAACTGCACTGCCTGTACGCTTTGCCAGCTGGCATGTCCAAATGGGTCAATACAGATTATCTCAAAAAATATTGACATGCCCGATGGAACTAAAAAGAAAGTGCTCGACCGATGGGTATACAATCTGGGAAGCTGTACCTTATGTCAGCTATGCATCGATGCCTGTCCCAGCGATGCCATTGTCATGGACAATGGTTTCGAATTTAGCGTGTACGATAAGTCGAAACTTATATATGAACTCAACCGCCCTGGTTCCAGGCTAAAAGAGAAAAAAACTGAGAAGCAGGCATAATCAAAACTTGAATGCTATGACACTTGAGCAAATACTTTTCTATACGATTTCGGGTTTGGTATTATTTTTTGCCTTTATGGTAATTGTATGTCGCCGCATTTTTCGATCGGCCATATATCTGCTCTTTTCCCTACTGGGGATAGCTGCCCTATACTTTATGATGGATGTTGAATTTATTGCGGCCATTCAAATTATCGTTTATGTAGGTGGTATTGTTGTCTTAATCATTTTTTCCATCTTTCTCACCCATCAGGTAGGTGAAAAAATGCCGAAAAAACTTATTAAGCGCATTGTCCCAGCACTTATTTTATCGTTGGCTGGTTTTTTACTCACCATCGATATGCTTGCACATCACAACTTCAACACCGGCATTAATCCCGAAAAATTTAATCCCACGGTTGAAAACATTGGACATCAATTGCTCGATTATAAAAATTATGGCTATGTACTTCCTTTCGAAATTATAAGCTTTCTTTTACTGGCAGCCTTGATAGGAAGTATAGTAATTGCCATTCGCCCAAAACAACAACAAGCTAAAAACTAAATACTATGGAAGGTATACCATTGCTACACATCCTCATCCTCAGTACTGCCCTGTTTTTCATTGGAATATATGGTTTTTTTACAAGACGCAACCTGATTACCATGCTTATTTCAATTGAGCTGATTCTCAACAGTGTAAATATAAACTTTGTAGCCTTCAATAAATACTTATACCCTCAACAACTCGAAGGTATATTTTTCAATATTTTCATCATAGCCATTGCAGCAGCCGAAGTTTCGCTTGCAATAGCTATAATTATCAATCTATACCGAAAATTTAACACGATTGATATAGAAGATACCAACACGATGAAGCATTAATAACCAGTAAACTTGAATGGCAATGAATCTTAGCATACTTGTTTTGATATTACCCTTTCTCACCTTTGTAGGTTTAGCATTTTTTGGCAAACGACTTTCGGGTATTACCGCTGGTATTATTGGAAGCATTTCTACAGGTATTATTTCCCTGATAGCAGCGTTTATTGCCTTTAACTATTGGGTAATGTCGGATGGAAAATCAACGATGATACTATTTAATTTTCCCTGGCTTACCTTTAACGAACACCTGGCAATTAACATGGGTTTGCTGCTCGACTCACTTTCGATTATGATGGTAGCAGTGGTAACCTTTGTATCCTTCATGGTACATTTGTACAGCATCGAATACTTAAAAGGCGAAGAGAGATACGGAAGTTATTTTGCCTATCTCTCCCTGTTTACTTTCTCCATGTTGGGGTTGGTATTATCGGTCAATATTTTTCAGATATATGTTTTCTGGGAATTAGTGGGTGTTTCTTCTTTTTTACTGATTGGCTTTTATTATCAACGACCCTCGGCTGTTGCAGCAGCCAAAAAAGCTTTTATTGTTACACGTTTTGCCGACCTGGGTTTTCTGGTGGGCATTCTAATATTGAGCTTTGAAGCCAAAACCCTCGATATACCCATGCTTATCGAACGCCTGAGCTCACCTGATACTTTAACATCCGGAAACATAAAAATGCACATGGTAGGAGGGTTATCGGTAATATCCATTGCCATGTTTTTAATATTTATTGGTGGAGCTGGGAAGTCAGCCATGTTTCCCCTACATATCTGGTTACCCGATGCCATGGAAGGCCCAACCCCTGTATCTGCGTTGATTCATGCAGCTACCATGGTGGTCGCAGGGGTATATCTGGTGGCACGCTTATTTCCTGTATATTTTGTACTTACCCCTGAGGTGCTGCATATTATCAGCTGGGTAGGAATTATATCTGCCCTACTGGCTGCGCTGATTGCATGTACCCAAACCGATATTAAACGGGTGCTGGCCTACTCTACCATCTCGCAAATTGGATATATGATGTTTTCGCTGGGTATCACCGCATACAGCCATGGCGAAACGCTGGGATATACCGCTTCGCTATTTCACCTATTTACCCATGCATTTTTCAAAGCCTTGCTTTTCCTTGCAGCAGGCGTCATCATTCATGCGGTGCATAGTAACGAGGTAGCGCAAATGGGCGGTCTACGCAAGTCGTTACCCACCACCCATATTGCTTTTCTACTGGCAACACTGGCCATTTCGGGTATCCCTCCGCTATCGGGATTCTTTAGCAAAGAAGCCATACTAACCGCTACGCATCATGCCAACCCCGTTATTTTCTGGCTTGCCGTTATCGGCAGTAGTTTGACTACCTTCTACATGTTTCGCTTATATTATCTAATATTCTGGAACAAACCTGCTGAACATCACCGACACCACGAACATGCTTTGTTTAGCATTCCACTTATTATACTTACGCTGGGAACCCTCCTGAATGGTTTCATCCCCTTTGGCCAATTTATTTCGGTCGGTTTGGAAAAAGTACAAATATCCTTTGAATTAGGTATGGCTGCAGTGCCCGTAGGGGGTTCGTTATTGGCCATTCTGCTGGCAACGCTATGGTATGCAAAATCTACTTCGTATCCCGATAAATTTGTATCTCTCTTAAAAAATTTTTATCGCTGGACCTATCGAAAATTTTATTTCGACGAACTATATCAATTTGTTACCCACAAAATTATTTTTAATCTCATCGGACGCCCCATTGCCTGGTTCGACCGTAACATCGTCGACGGAACCATGAATGCCATGGCCTGGGGTAGTATGTATTTTTCGCAGGCTATTAAAAGAATACAATCGGGAAATGTGCAGTCCTATACCATGTATTTTTTGGGTGGGGTGATTATTCTTTTAAGTATTTTACTGTATGCTTATGGTTATAATCTAATAAATTAAAAATATCGATATGAACCTGTTGATGCTGATATGGATTCCCTTATTGACCCTTTTAACCATACTATTGCTTAAAAAGGATAAAACAATAAAAATTGTAAGCTTGATTGGTAGCGGTATTCAATTGTTATATTCGCTGGTTCTCATTATTTCTTACTACCGCTATCGAGCCGCTGGGTGGACAGATGCATATCTTTTCGAAAATCGAATTACATGGTTTCCTTCGTTGTCCATCCATTTTTCAATGGGAGTAGATGGTATTTCCCTGATAATGATTGTACTAACAGCCCTGGTAGTTTTTTCGGGGATATTGGTTTCGTGGAATATACAGACACGAATCAAGGATTTTTTTGCGCTGATAATACTTCTGAGTCTGGGTGCTTATGGTTTCTTTATTTCCACCAACCTGTTTGTACTGTTTTTCTTTCTTGAGCTTGCTGTTATTCCCAAATATTTGCTCATTGGCATTTGGGGAAGTGGGAAAAAGGAATACAGTGCGATGAAGTTAGCGTTGATGCTCATGGGAGGTTCTTCGCTTATACTACTGGGACTGCTGGGTTTTTATCATTATTCTGGCATATACGGGGGTACATCCACCTGGGATATCAAAGAACTGGTGCACCTATCGTTGCCCATTGAAGTACAGCGAGTCCTTTACCTGTTGACCTTTACCGGATTTGGAATTTTTACGGCACTATTTCCCTTTCATACCTGGGCACCCGATGGACACTCATCGGCTCCTACAGCGGCCTCGATGTTTCTGGCCGGGATATCGATGAAGCTGGGCGGATATGGATGCTTGCGCATTTCAACCTTTTTATTGCCCGAAGCTGCTCAAGAACTTTCGTGGATATATATCATACTTGCCTCCATTGCCATCCTTTACGGAGCTTTTGCCACCATGATGCAGAAAGATTTGAAGTACATGAATGCCTACTCTTCTGTTAGTCATTGTGGTTTTGTGGTACTGGGTATAGCCATGTTAACCCGGGCTGGGTTGATGGGAGCTATTTTGCAAATGGTTTCGCATGGGGTGATGACAGCTCTTTTCTTTGCCGCAATTGGTATGCTATACGAACGAACCCATACACGAATGATCAATGAAATGGGCGGATTGATGAAACCACTTCCTTTTATTGGTTCAGCATTCATTGTGGTAGGACTATGTTCGCTTGGGCTGCCCGGCTTGAGTGGCTTTATTGCCGAAGCTACTGTTTTTGTTGGTTCATGGGAAAGAACGGGATTGCTTTACCGCATAGCCACTATTGTTGCAGCAGCCTCCATCGTGGTTACTGCTGTATATATCCTACGGGCTCTGGGGTCAACTTTGTGGGGTACCATCTCGCACAAAGAGTATGCTGTGCTAAAAGATGCAACATGGAACGAAAAAGCCGTTATTTTCTTGCTCATGTCGGGCATTGTCATGATGGGCTTTTTCCCTTTCCTTTTTATTCAGCTACTTAACCATGATGTGTTGACTATTATGAATAATGTTATAAAGTGATTCGACTATGGATTTTACACTTTTACGCTTTGAATGGGTATTGATTGGCATTATTGTCGTTCTATTGGTCGGCAAACTCACTGATATTGATAAGAAACCTTACTTTATTCCATTGATTAACCTGTTACTTGTCGTCAATATCCTTTTAGGTTTTGTTCCCATGCCCCATGGTGAAGCCTTTGGTAATTTTTTTCGCACGAATTCGCTCATTGCTTTTGAAAAAAATATTCTCAATATAGCTTTGCTACTAATATCCGTCATGGGCAATGAATGGTTAAAAAAAACCACCGTACAGGCCGAACACTATATACTACTTCTTACAAGCATGCTGGGTATATTTTTGATGCTCTCGAGTACACACATTTTGCCTTTTTACCTGGGACTTGAGATGTCCACCATACCGCTTGCTGCCCTGGCCAATTTTGAGATGTCGTCTCAAAAATCGTCGGAAGCCGGTATAAAACTCATCCTGTCCTCAGCTTTTTCAACAGCCATCATGTTGTTTGGTATTTCTCTATTATATGGTGTGAGCGGTAGCTTGTATTTCAACGATCTTGCCAACGCCATGCAAAGCCAGCCGCTTCATCTGGCAGCATTTATCTTCTTTATCTCGGGGGTATTTTTCAAGATGTCGGTAGTACCTTTTCATCTTTGGACAGCCGACGTATACGAGGG
>Ga0116166_1000605_pt1 | contig 34233 bp, 39 predicted proteins | sample AD_JPNMR2_MetaG_FD_89884 | JGI IMG/M metagenome (GOLD analysis project Ga0116166, IMG submission 89884) | Active sludge microbial communities of municipal wastewater-treating anaerobic digesters from Japan - AD_JPNMR2_MetaG | ecosystem: Engineered > Bioreactor > Anaerobic > Digestate | place...
TCGTCCGCAATTTTATTTTCGGACGACGGACGTGACGGGCGAATTACATTTGCCGGAGGGTGTGGAGATGGTGATGCCTGGAGATAATGTACGGATACGTGCGAAGTTGATTACGCCGATAGCGATGGCGGAGCAGTTACGGTTTGCTATCCGAGAAGGTGGACGCACTGTTGGTGCTGGCGTCGTAAGTAAAATCATCGAATAATAAACCTTGAGCATAATAAAGCAAGGTTATAGGAGAAAACGAAGTGAGTGTAAAGTTGAGAATTAAGTTAAAGGCTTATGACCATCGGTTGTTAGACCAATCGGCAAAGGCAATCGTTGTTGTTGCCAAGAAGACAGGTGCCGGTGTTAGGGGTCCTATTCCTTTACCGATGGAAATTCATAAGTATACAGTAAACCGTAGTCCGCATGTAGATAAAAAGTCAAGAGAACAGTTTGAGATGCGTGTTCATAAGAGATTAATCGACATCATCAATCCGGGACAAGCCACTGTTGAAGAATTAACCAAGTTGGCTTTGCCTCCGGGGGTTGATGTGGAAGTTAAGCAGTGATGAAGTAATAAACAATGAAAACATTTTTAACGATTAAATAGTAAGGATATCCCAAGAATGGCAACGGGAATTCTGGGTAAAAAATTAGGAATGACGCGAATCTTTACACAGGATGGACAGTGGATAGAGGTGACTCTGGTCCAAGCAGGTCCGTGTGTCGTCATTCAACGAAAAACGAAAGATAAAGATGGTTATGAAGCCGTTCAACTCGGTTTTGAGGATATAAAACCGAAACGTTGCACAAAACCCCTGAAGGGACATTTTGAGAAGTTTGGGGTGAATCCGAAACGGTTTCTAAAAGAACTACGTGTAGAGCCGGATAGCCCTCTTAAACCCGGTGACGAGGTTAAACTTGATATTTTCAAGATAGGTGACCGTGTTGATGTGTCCGGAAAATCGAAGGGCAGAGGTTTTGCCGGTGTTGTAAAGAGGTTCGGATACAGTGGAGGTCCCGGAACACACGGTTCTAATTTCCATCGTCGTCCGGGCTCAATTGGGCAGAGTGCCTATCCTGCGGAAGTATATAAAGGTAAAGGACTTCCGGGACACATGGGTAATGTTCGAGTTACAGTTCAAAATTTAGAGATTGTGGACATTGTCCCTGAGAAAAATTTACTCGTAGTTCGTGGGGCTATCCCAGGAGCAAATGGTGAGTTAGTTGAAATTAAGCATACCGTAAAAATAAAAAGGAAATCATAAGCCATGGCTGTAATTCCAGTTATCGATACACAAGGTCAATTACAGTATGAACGGGAAGTAAAGGCGGAAGTATTTGATGCGCCTATCCGTGAAACGCTTGTTTATGAAGTAGTAAAAGCGTTGCGTAGTTCCCTTCATACAGGACAACATAAAACGAAGAACCGTGGTGAAGTTAGTGGCGGAGGTAAAAAGCCATACCGTCAAAAAGGGACAGGAAATGCCCGCCATGGAAGTATTCGAGAACCACAAATGCGAGGAGGTGGTATAGTTTTCGGTCCTCGCCCGCGGGATTATCGTATTGATGTGCCGGTGAAGATGAAGCGATTAGCATTGTGTAGTTCGCTAAGTGACCGGCTAAGAAATCAGCGGCTTTTCGGAATCGCAGGTTTAAAAGTGGAACAGATAAAAACCAAAGCAGTTGCGGAAGTATTAGCTCGAATTAATCCGGAGAAAAAGAAGACGCTGTTTATCACACAGGATATTGATAAGAATCTGCTTCTCTCTACCCGGAATATTCCTAATGTTGAGGTAAAAACTGCGATGGATGTTAATGCATACGATGTGTTATGGGCATATAAAATATACATTCAGGAAGAAGCCATTCCTTCATTGGAGGAAAGATTATCATGAGTCAGGAAGTTTATCACATAATTAAGAAGCCCGTTATAACAGAAGAGTCGCAAATACAGACGGCAAAAGCGAATCAGTATACATTTCGGGTTGATTCTAAGGCGAACAAAATTCAAATAAAAAGAGCTATTGAAGAAATGTTTCCCGGTGTTCATGTGGTGAGTGTGAACACCATGAATTATAAAGGGAAAACAAGAAGAACTTTTAGAACTCGTCAGATGGGAAAAAAGGCAAATTGGAAAAAAGCCATTGTTACCCTTCGGCCGGGTGAAAAAATAGAACTCGTTTAGGAGTAAGAAAATATGCCATTGAAGAGATTTAAACCATATACGCCGTCTCGTAGGCATATGACGGTGGCTGATTTTTCGGCTCTTACAAAGAAAGAACCGGAAAAGAGTTTGTTAATATCGTTCAAACAGAAAGCGGGCAGGAATAATTTAGGTAGAATTACAGTTCGCAGACGCGGTGGTGGTCATAAACGTCTATATCGTATTGTAGATTTTCGCCGTGATAAAGACGGCATCCCCGGAAAAGTTACCGCTATAGAATATGACCCAATGCGTTCTGCAAATATTGCTTTAATTACTTATGTAGATGGTGAAAAAAGGTATATTCTTGCACCTCAAGGGTTAACGGTAGGCCAAACCATTATGAGTGGTGATGATGTTGATTTTGAAGTTGGAAATTGCCTGCCTCTGGCAAAAATCCCATTAGGGACGATGGTGCATAATGTCGAATTAACGCCGGGTAAAGGTGGACAAATTGCCCGTTCAGCAGGAAACAGTTGCCAACTACTTGCCAAGGAAGGCAGGTTTGTAGTGTTACGTATGCCTTCTGGTGAGATGCGTAGAGTGCTAAGTATTTGCCGTGCGACTATTGGTGTTGTTGGCAATGAAGAGCATATTAATATTAGCCTTGGTAAGGCAGGTAGGACTCGCTGGTTAAGTCGACGCCCTAAAGTGCGTGGTGAGACGATGAACCCAGTAGACCATCCTTTAGGTGGCCGAACCCGTGGTGGAAGACATCCTGTTACACCGTGGGGTAAGCCCACCAAAGGCTATAAGACACGGAAGAAAAATCATAGGACGAATAAATATATATTAAGACGAAGAAATCAGAAATAATGAGTAGGAGATAAAAGGTGCCTCGTTCACTAAAAAAAGGTTATTTTATTGACCAGTCTCTGTTAGATAAAATTATGAAGCAACAGAGCACAGGTGACCGCAAGGTTATTCGTACATGGTCTCGTCGTTCTACTGTCATCCCAGAGATGGTTGGTTTGACGATTGCGGTTCATAACGGAAAATCATTTATTCCTGTGTTTATTACAGAAAATATGGTTGGGCATAAATTAGGTGAGTTTGCTCCAACCCGAACATTCCACGGACATCCGGATAGTAAAAAGAAATAGGAGTTAAACCATGATTTTTGCGGAAGCCCATTTACGACATTTGCCTATGTCGCCACGTAAAGTGCGACTGGTGGTTGATTTAATACGTGGTTGTAAAGTTCAAGAGGCAAGAGACATCCTCTCTTTTACGTTGAAACGTTCTGCAGAGCCTTTACTTAAATTGTTACAGTCTGCTGTGGCAAATGCAGAGGAGAAGGCGAGACAAGGTAAAGTGCGAATAGATACTGACGAGATGAAAATAGTTGAAATACGCGTGGACCCGGGACGTATAACGCGTTCCTATCAAGCGGCACCTCGGGGACGTGCGGTTCGTATACGACATCGTCATTCACATATACATATCGTCCTTGCTGGCGAAGAAAGAAAAACAACACCCGCAAAGAAGAAATAGAAGGAGATACGCGTGGGACAAAAAGTTCATCCATTTGGATTCCGTTTAGGAGTCATTGAAAAATGGTCTTCTGTATGGTATAACGAGAGAGACTACACGTCGTTATTCCATGAAGACCTTAAGATACGTGAATATCTTAAAAAGAGGCTGTTCGCCTCTGGTGTGGCACGAGTTGATGTAGAACGTGCAGGAAAACGAGTAAAGATTTTGGTGTATACCGCACGTCCGGGTTTAGTTATTGGTCAACGTGGACTGGAATTAGAAAAGCTAAAAGCGGAAATAGAAATATTATGTCCCGGACGAATTATAAGTTTACAGATAGTGGAAGTGAAACTTCCTGAATTGAATGCACAATTGGTTGCTGAGAATATAGCGCTTCAAATAGAGAAACGTGCGTCGTTCCGTCGTGCGATGAAGCGTGCCGTAGAAAATGCTATCCGTGCGGGAGCCAAAGGGATTCGTATCCGTGTTGCGGGTCGTTTGAACGGTGCGGAAATTGCACGTGCAGAACAAACCCATGAAGGAAGTGTCCCTCTGCATACGTTGAGGGCGTGGGTAGATTATGGCACAGCGACCAGTTTTACCACATATGGGACTATCGGTGTGAAAGTATGGATTTATTTAGGCGATGTCCCACCGAAAGAGTATGTTTCCGGTGTTGCAGGCGTTGAAACGTTCCGAGTTTCTCCTGCGGGTAGGGAACGTGGTTCTGGAAAAAGAACACCAAGAAGTAAACAAACCTAAAAAGGGTTAAGGAGTATATAAATGTTATCTCCAAGAAGGACAAAATATAGAAAACAGCAAAGAGGTCGCAGACGTGGAGTATCCAAAGGAGCGACAGAGGTTAATTTTGGCGAATATGGGTTAAAAGCATTACAAACAGCATGGATAACTGCTCGGCAAATTGAGGCGGCTCGTATTGCAATTACGAGACATCTAAAACGTGGCGGAAAGATTTTCGTTCGCGTATTTCCTGATAAACCCATTTCAAAGAAGCCAGCAGAAACACGAATGGGTAAAGGTAAAGGAGCACCGGAAGAATGGGTTGCGGTTGTGAAAAGAGGACGTATCCTGTTTGAGGTAGAAGGTGTAGACCATGAATTGGCTGAAGAAGCATTTCGATTGGCAGGACATAAATTGCCTATCAAAACCACTATTATAAAACGAAGTTAATACCCGGAGGCGAGGATTTTAACCATGCAACCAAAAGATTTACGAGAAAAAACGAACGAAGAATTGATGGCACTTCTCGAAGAGAAAAAGAAGGAATTGATAAACTTCCGTCTGAAGCTGGTTACGGGAGTTGTAGATAACGTTCGGGCAGGTCGTCTTGCCCGTAGAGATATTGCACGCATAAAGACCATTTTGCGTGAGCGTGAATTAGCACAGGAACCTAAAATATTGAAAAAGACCCGTAAGCATAAATAAAGTAACTGGAGAATCAGGAATAAAGAACTATGAGTTCAGAAAGTAAAAAAATTATCGGCATAAAAAAAGAACTCGTTGGAGTTGTTACGAGTGATGCCATGAATAAGACGATAACTGTCAGCGTGGAACGTTTAAAGTTTCACCCCCTTTATAAGAAGGGTATAAAGCGAACCAAGAAATACAAAGCCCATGACGAAGAGAATAAAGCAAAGGTTGGCGATGTAGTTCGGATTCGGGAATGCCGTCCGTTAAGTAAAACAAAACGGTGGCGGTTAGTAGAAATTATTCAGTCTGCTGAGGTTCTAAAGAAAAAAAGTATTGAAAGTGATTTGGCAATAGATGAAAGTGAATTAGAGGCAATAACAACCTCAGAACAAACGGCAGAGGAGCAAGTGTCACAATGATTCAAATATATTCAAGATTAAAAGTAGCGGATAACTCAGGAGCCCGTGTAATACGAGTTATTCAAGTGATGGGTAGCTCGAAACGGAGATATGCGGGTTTAGGCGATATTATCACCGCAAGTGTGAAAGAAGCAATTCCTAACTCTAATGTTAAGAAAGGTGAGGTGGTAAAAGCGGTTATTGTCCGCATGCGTCGTGACACTCAACGTCCTGATGGGACTACCATCCGATTCGATTCTAATGCAGCAGTGATACTTAACAATCAAATGGAACCTCGGGGAACACGTATTTTTGGACCTGTTGCCCGCGAACTGCGGGAAAAAGGGTTTATGCGTATTGTTTCCCTGGCTCCGGAAGTTTTATAGAAATGGAGGTAAGCCCGATGCATATAAGAAAGAAAGACACGGTATTAGTAATTCGTGGAAAATATAAAGGGAAGAAGGGTAGAGTATTGGAAGTCTACCCCAAAAAACAACAACTACTGGTTGAAGGTGTAAATATAGTTAAACGACATACCAAACCTTCTGCTCGAAATCAAGCAGGTGGTATTGTTCAAAAAGAAGCACCTATTCATATTTCCAATGTAGCACCATGGTGTGAAGCAATAAATGCCCCGTCAAAGATAAAAATGAAACGATTAGAAGATGGACGTCGGGTGCGTGTTTGGGAAGCAACCGGCGAAGCATTAGATTAAAGAAGGAGATTGAGTCGTGGCTCCAAGGTTAAAAGAAAGATATTTTCAACACATTGTTCCGGAAGCAATGAAAAAATTTCAATATAAAAATATAATGCAAGTTCCGCGATTAGAAAAAATCGTGGTGAATGTGGGTGTGGGTGATGCCACTCAGGATTCTCGGCTTTTGGATAATGCCATGTCTGAACTGTCGATTATTACCGGTCAGAAACCGCAAATCCGCAAGGCACGGAAGTCAGTATCTAATTTTAAATTGCGTAAAGGAGCAAATATAGGTTGCCGTGTAACCCTTCGAGGTGACAGGATGTATGAGTTTATGGATCGTTTATTTAATATTGCTATCCCACGTATCCGCGATTTTCGTGGGGTTCCTACGAAATCGTTTGATGAATTTGGAAATTATACTTTGGGGATTAAGGAGCAGACTATATTCCCAGAGATTAATATAGATAGCGTTCAACGCGTCAGAGGGATGAATGTTACCTTTGTGTTTAAGAACTCAACCTCTGCTGATGCGAATCGTGAAATATTGAGAATGTTTGGAATGCCATTTACAACATAGGAGTAATTATTGTGGCTAAAAAATCTTTGATGATTAAAGCGAGTCGACCCCCAAAATTCAAAGTTCGGGGTTATAACCGTTGTAAACGTTGCGGTAGGCCGAGAGCTTATATGCGAGATTTTCAGATTTGTAGAATATGTTTCCGGACCCTCGCGTTAGAGGGGAAGATTCCCGGTGTAACGAAATCGAGTTGGTAATTTAACAAGAGGGTAATAAAGATATGTCAATGAATGACCCAATTAGTGATATGTTCACACGGATACGAAATGCTATCCAAGCAGGACACATGTCTGTAACGATACCTGCTTCTCGTGTGAAAATAGAGATTTGTCGTGTTCTTAAAAAGGAAGGGTTTATTGGTGATTACCAGTTGGAATCTGAAGACAATAAACCCCAGTTACGTATCCAATTGAAATATACCAAAGACCGCCGTTCTGTGATTCAGGGAATACGTCGGGTGAGTCGTCCCAGTATTCGTAGTTATGCAGGTTACCGTTCTTTGAAGCCTGTACGTAGCGGTTTTGGTATACAGATTGTGTCAACGCCTTTAGGTGTTATGACAGGGCGTGATGCCAAGAAGCAAAAGGTTGGTGGTGAAATTATTTGTGAAGTATGGTAATAAAAAATTACAAGATAAATAGAAAGGGATAAAAAGTGTCTCGGATAGGTAAATTACCGGTACCCATTCCTGATGGAGTTAAATGTGAACTTCAAGGGAATACCCTGAAAGTAACGGGACCCAAAGGAACATTACAGCGAACTTTCCATCCTGATGTTAATATCATAATTGAGGATAAACAAATTATTGTGCAAAGACCCAGCGATAAGAAAGAGCATAAAGCACTGCATGGCTTAACACGGGTCCTGATTCATAATATGATAATTGGTGTTACTCAGGGATATCAGAAAACCTTGCTGATTGAAGGTGTTGGATATCGTGCATCGTTGCAAGGGAAAAATTTAAATATGACACTTGGGTTTAGTCATCCAGTAAGTGTAGAACCGCCGCCGGGAATAACCTTTACGGTGGATAATCCTCAGACCATTCGTATTTCAGGGATAGATAAGGAACTTGTCGGACAGGTTGCTGCAGATATTCGTGCTCTGCGAAAACCTGAACCTTATAAAGGTAAAGGCATTCGTTATGACTATGAACGTATAAGACGTAAAGAGACAAAGTCAGGTAAATAACATATATAGGGATATAATATATGAAAAAGATTCATGAAAAAATATTTTGTTTAGAACGACGTAAAAAGAGAGTTCGAAAAAAGGTTTTCGGAACACCAGAACGACCAAGATTACGTGTTACAAAAACATTGAATCATATTTATGCTCAGTTAATTGACGATACACAAGGGCGAACATTGGTTGCTATGTCCTCTGTGCAGTTGAAAATTAAAGGTGGAAATATTGACGCTGCAAAACAGGTGGGCAGTGCCCTTGCAAAGAAAGCACTCGATCTGTCAATAACCCAGGTAGCGTTTGACCGTGGCGGACACCTCTATCATGGTAGAGTTAAAGCACTTGCAGATGCAGCCCGTGAAGTTGGATTAAAATTCTAAGGAGAAGAAAGATTATGATGGAAAGAAAACCAAGAAGAATGATGGAAGAAGAAGAAAGTCCAGTTTTAGAACAACAACAAACAGAGTATATCGAACAAGTAATTCGTGTGAGTCGTGTTGCCAAAGTTGTAAAAGGTGGTAAACGGTTTAGCTTTTCGGCACTTGTTGTTGTTGGTGATGGTAAAGGGCAAATAGGTGCAGCTATCGGGAAAGCTGGTGAAACGGTCGACGCTATTCGTAAGGCAACTGAAAAAGCGAAGAAGAACATGTTTAAGGTTCCTATCGTTGAAACGACAATCCCGCATGAAGTATTAGGTAGAGCAGATGCGGCACGAGTATTACTCAAGCCTGCAGCGAGAGGAACAGGTATCGTAGCAGGAGGTCCAGTACGTGCGGTGTTGGAAGCGGCAGGTTATTCTAATGTGTTAACGAAGTCCTTAGGTTCAAACACATCTGTGAATGTTATCTGGGCGACTTTGAATGGATTAAAGCAATTAAAAACACGAGAAGAGATATTGCAAATTCGAGGCTTAGGTTTACAAAGAAAAGCAAAAACAAAGGAAGTATAAAGAATTTGAATTAATTAGAGGATGAAATAGTATGGAACTACATGCATTAACCTATACATCAGGAACAAGAAAAAGAAAGAAGAGAGTCGGTAGAGGACCAAGTTCTGGACATGGTAAGACGTCATGCCGTGGCCATAAAGGTGCTCAATCACGTTCAGGTTATGCTAAAAATCCTGGATTTGAAGGTGGGCAAATGCCATTGCATCGCCGTCTACCAAAGAGAGGTTTCCACCATATCAAACGGATTAAGATGTCTATTGTGAATATTGAGTTGTTAGAGAAATACTTTGATGCAGGTGTAACAATAACGGCTGAAGATTTAATCAAAAAAGGTTTGGCTAAGAAAGAACGTGGTGGAGTTAAGATTTTAGGTAAAGGTGAATTAACGAAGCCGTTGAACATTATAGCCCAGGCAGTTTCTCCGTCAGCAAAGCAAAAAATAGAAAGTGCTGGTGGAACGATTACAATAAAACCCATCGTGGAAAAAAATGAAGAAGTTGCAACACAAAATGTAAGATAAGAGGAGTAAGCCGGTGTCTCAACCTATCGAGGCGTTTAAAAATGCATTCAAAATACCGGAATTAAAAAGCCGGATTATTTTTACCCTTATCATGCTGGCTATATACCGTCTCGGTTGTCATGTGCCGGCACCCGGTATTGATGGAGCGGCATTAGCTCAAAAGATTAGTCAAGGTGGTGGGTTGCTTGGTTTTTATGATATGTTTAGTGGGGGTGCATTTGCACGGGCTACAGTATTTACATTAGGTATTATGCCATATATTACAGCATCAATTATTCTCTCATTGCTTATCCCTATTATTCCAGCATTGGAAAAATTACAAAAGGAAGGGCAACAAGGTCAACAGAAGATTAATGATTATACGCGTTATGGAACAATTGTCCTTTGTGTTATACAGTCGATAGGTATTGCGTGGTTTCTGCAAGGATTAGGTAGGGAAATTGTTCCTAATCCGGGACCTGTATTTATTTTTACCTGTGTTTTATCGTTTACAACAGGTGCTGCGTTTGTGATGTGGATCGGTGAGCAGGTTAGTGAATTTGGTATAGGTAATGGAATGTCCTTGATTATTTTTACAAGTATTGTTTCACGAATGCCGGCAGCATTGAGGCATCTTTTCCAGTTGGTTTTTGTCTCAAAGCAATTGAATATGTTTCAGGCATTAATCCTTGTCTTCTTAATGGTTGCTGTGATAGCTGGTGCTATTGCAATAACCACTGGGCAGAGACGTATTCCGGTTCAGTATCCGAGACAGGTAAAAGGGAAAAGAGTTTCCGGCGGGCAAAAAACCTATTTGCCTCTTCGGGTAAATCAAGCAGGTGTTATTCCTATCATATTTGCAAGTTCTATTTTATCTCTTCCTGCTTACTTAGGGGATACCATTCGAGTACCCATTCTTGAATGGATTATCCGACAACTGTTTTATCCTGGTAATATTGGATATGCAATATGTTATGGTGGACTGATTATTTTCTTCTCATTTTTCTACACGGCCATTACATTCAATCCGGTTGAAATTGCAGATAATATGAAGAAATATGGAGGTGTTATTGTCGGTGTTCGTCCGGGCAAAGCGACAGCGGAATATCTGAATCATATTATGACACGGATTACCCTTGCGGGTTCTATATTCCTTGCAGTTATTGCGCTTCTTCCTGAGGCTGTTTATTTCTTTATCAAAGTGCCTGATTGGACAATAGTACAGTTCTTTGGTGGAACAAGTTTGCTAATATTGGTAGGTGTCGCATTAGATACAATTAAACAAATTGAGCAACACTTATTGATGCGACATTATGACGGATTTAGCGGGAAGGCAGGACGCATTCGTTCCCGTAGAATGTTTTAATTTTTGAATTTAAAAGAGGAGCGATTCTCCTCTTTTATGTTGATATATAAATGTGTAAGTTGTTATAATATAACCCCTTACTTTGTAAAGGTAGCTAAATGTGGTATGGTTGTAATTCGCTCTGAATGGGAGATTGAACTGCTCCGTACCGCAAATCAGATTGTTGCTGAGGTTTTAGCTACTTTGGCAGAGAACATAAGACCGGGAATAACAACGAAAGAGTTGGATAGGATTGCCGAAGAAATGATACGTGAACGTGGGGCAGTCCCATCGTTCAAAGGGTATCGTGGCTATCCATCGGCGACATGTATCTCAATAGAGAACGAAGTAGTTCATGGTATTCCTGGGAAACGAACATTAAAAGAAGGAGAAATTGTGAGTATCGATGTTGGCACATGTTATTGTGGATATTACGGCGACGCTGCGGTAACCGTCCCGTGTGGCAATGTTGATTCTCAACGGAAAAAGTTAATAGATACAACTGACCTGGCACTTTCGCGTGCAATTGCGGAAGCAAAAGAAGGGAATACTATTAACGATATTGGCAAAGTGATAGAGAATACATGTAAGAAAGAAGGTTTTTCTGTAGTTCGTGATTTTGTAGGGCACGGCATTGGCACTGAAATGCATGAGCCTCTCCAAATTCCGAACTTTGATACTGGTAGACCGGGTGTCCGATTAAGGGCAGGAATGGTTCTTGCCATTGAGCCTATGGTTAATATGGGCACATCAGGCATCCGAATTTTGGATGATGGTTGGACAGCTGTAACACAGGATGGATTGCCAAGTGCTCATTTTGAACATAGTATTGTAGTTCGCAAAGACAGAGGAGAAATTCTGTCTACAAGCGAACGACTTGTATGGGGACAACGAACTAATTAGATAAAGAGTTTTTATATAAATATATGAAAGAAAAACCAATTGAAGTTGAAGGTATCGTAATGGAGCCCTTACCTAACTGTATGTTTCGTGTGCAGTTAAAGAATGGGCATACGATACTTGCACATGTATCAGGAAAGATGCGGATGAATTTCATCCGTATATTACCGGGTGATAAGGTAAAGGTGGAGATGTCGCCTTATGACCTTACACGCGGAAGAATAACATATCGTTTTAAACAATCAGGACCCGTTAACGGTTAAAAAGAAAGTGGTGTAACTATGAAGGTAAGAAGCTCAGTTAAAAAGATATGTGAGAAATGCAAAATTATTCGCAGACACGGTCAAGTCCGTGTTATTTGTGACAATCCAAAACATAAACAAAAACAGGGATAACCCAAAAGGAGACCTAACGAATGGCTCGTGTTGTAGGTGTTGATTTGCCAAAGGATAAAAGAGTAGAAATTGCATTGGCTTACATTTATGGAATAGGTCCGAGTCGTGCTCGTGAGATTCTTGCAAATACGAATATCAATCCGAATATCCGTGTGCGAGATTTGACAGACGAGCAGGCAAACACATTGTCTTCCTATATCCAAAGCCATTACAAAGTAGAAGGTGATTTGCGTCGTGAAATTTCCGCAAATATAAAACGGCTTATGGATATTAGTTGCTATCGTGGGACACGCCATAAGAAAGGGTTGCCTGTTCGTGGCCAGAGGACTCATACCAATGCTCGGACACGAAAAGGACCACGTAGAATCGCTTCAAAGAAGAAATAATCCAATATATAAATAAATTAAAAGGAGAATAATCCGTGCAACGAGACAAAGGAAAATCAAGAGCAAAAAAGAAGAGAATTATTCTAAGTGTATCCTCTGGAAATGCTTATATTCAAGCAACATTTAACAACACGATTGTTTCAATAACAGACCCACAGGGCAATGTCGTATCTTGGTCCAGTGCAGGTCAGGTAGGCTTTAGCGGTTCACGGAAAAGCACTGCTTATGCGGCACAACTCGCTGCAGAACAGGCTGCTAAACGTGCTATCGAAATGGGATTGCGTGAAGTTAGTGTTTTTGTAAACGGTCCCGGTGCTGGTCGAGAATCTGCTATTCGTGCGATTCAGGCAGCGGGTCTGAATGTTACGTTAATTAAAGATACGACTCCTATTCCGCACAATGGTTGTCGTCCACGTAAGAGAAGAAGAGTATAACAATATAAATTAAAATATGAATAGATATAACAAAACACGCCTAACCAAAAATTCAAAGGGTATAACCAAATGGTAGCGAAAGATTTTATTATTCCGGAAGCGGTACAATTTGAACCGACTTCAAATGAACGTTATGCACGTATTATCGTGGAACCCTTCGAACGGGGATATGGTATCACCGTGGGGAATGCATTACGAAGGGTGCTTCTGGCTTCTCTTGAAGGAAGTGCCATTACTGCTATTAACATTGAAGGAATTTATCACGAATTTTCAGCACTCCCCGGTTTTCAAGAAGATGTAACGGACTTAGTATTAAACCTCAAAAGATGCCAGGTTTCTCTAACACAAGGCGATTCTCTTATTTTTTCATTTGAACATACAGGTGAAAAAACAATTTGTGCAAAAGATTTATTTAAGAACCAACCTGTTGAGGTGTTTAATCCGGACCATGTTATAGCGGTTGCGGTTCGTCCGGACGCCAAGTTAAAGATGGAGGTGAAGGTATCGCGGGGTAGAGGATATATCCCAGCAGAGGAATTAGAATTAGGGCATGCTGAACGTGGGACAATTTATTTAGATGCTAACTTTTCTCCCGTTATTAAGGTAAATTTTCAGGTAGAAGATGCACGAGTTGGCCAAAAAACAGATTATGACCGTCTTATCCTTGACATTTGGACTAATGGCTCTATTACCCCTGAAAAGGCATTAGAAGAGGCTTCTTCCTTATTAATTGACCATCTCAGGATTTTTGTTAAGCAGGAGAAAATAAAGTTGAAAAGTGAAGAGGAAGAAGAACGAGAAGAACTTCTCGAAAAACAAAAATTAGATGCATTGTTATTGAAACCTATTGAACAAGTTGAATTTCCACAACGGGCTCTTAATTGTTTCCGTAATGCGAGAATTAAAACACTCGGTGAGTTGATAACTTATTCAGAAGAATCTTTGTCACGTCTGCCGAATTTGGGAACCACAACATTGTTAAAGGTAAAAGAGGTTCTTGACAAATATGGCTTATCGTTGGGAACGAAAAAGGAGAAAGGACACGGACGTGGTAAACAAGGTCGTGTAGATTTCCATGAGCCTGGGGTTCAAGGTGGAGTAAGCGACTCGGAAGATTTTATTGCTGAGACAATGATAAAAGAAGAACAGGAAGACTAAATTAATAAGAATGTGAAGGAGTTATAAAATGCGACATCGTAAAGCAGGACGCCGATTGGGTAGAAATACATCTCATAGAGAGGCTCTAATGCGTAGTCTTATATGTGCCTTATTCCGCCATGATGCTATTGAAACTGGTCTGATGAAGGCTAAAGAACTGAGACAATTTGCAGAGCCAATCATCACCCTCGCTAAGGAGGATACGGTACATCACAGACGGTTAGCCTTTGCACGACTACGAGACAACGATGTAGTAACACGATTATTTAAAGAGATTGGTCCCGCATGTGCAGAGAGACCAGGTGGATATACACGTATCCTTCGTTTGGACCATCGTTTGGGTGATGGTTCACCGTTAGCACGAGTTGAGATAATTGATATGGTTGAAAAGAAAGAAGCAAAACCTACAAAGAAATAGAGCAAGGGAATATATATGCGGTTTGGGTTGCAACTTTATAGTGTTCGTGAACCTGCCAAGAAAGATTTGCAGGGTACACTTAAAAAGGTTCGTGAAATAGGGTTTGAATATGTACAGTGGAGTGGAATGCCAGACCTACCAGCAAATGAAATTCGAAATGCATTAGATAATGCAGGTTTGAAGGCGATATCTGCTCACATTAGTATAGAAGAGTTTGAAAAAAACTTTGATGAACAGGTTCAGTTCTGGCAGACAGTCGGTGTTACGGATCTTGCTCCGGGTGGGATGATGTCTGATTGTCGTGCAAATTCTGAAGTGTGGTTAAAAGGATGTGCTCGACTTGATGCATTAGGAGCACGCCTCCGCTTGAAGAATTTGCGATTGTCATATCACAATCATGACTGGGAATTACAACCGTTTCCAAATCAATCCGTTTCCAAACTTGATATGTTATTACAGTCAACATGTGCAGATAACCTGTATGCGGAATTTGATTTAGCATGGATTTATGTTGGTGGTTCAAATCCTGCTAACTGGTTGAAAAAATATCCTAAACGGTGTCCAGTAATTCATGTTAAAGATGTTCGTATAGAGAAAAAGGCAATAGGGAAGAAGCATGTAATTGTTCCCTTAGGGAAGGGTGACTTAAATTGGGATGAGATTTTACCCTCAGCAAAGACAGCCCAAGTAGAATGGTATTTTTATGAGCAGGACTCATTTCAAGGTGATATTTTTGAAGAAGTTTCGGAAAGCTACAATTTCCTGAAAAAACGTCTTTCATCCTAATAACATAAAGTAAAATCTATGACACCGAATTCCTCAAATTCCCGTAAAATTGCTATCCAACTTTATACAGTTCGTGATGAGTTATCAAAGAATTTGGAAGCGACTTTCCAAAAGCTGAAAGAAATAGGATATTCGTATGTGGAAATAGCAGATATAGGGGAGAGGTCTATCTTTGAATTTGTAGAAAGATTAAATAAATACAGCCTTACTCCGATCAGTATGCATGTTGATTTCCTTTTGCTACAGCAGAATCCAAATGATATTTTTAGTAATGCAAAAGCAGTGGGTATAAATAAAATTGTTGTTCCTTGGATAGACCCTCAAATATGGCAGGATGAAGCAATATTATCACAAGTGTTAAGCCAATTGGAGCAATTAGGCATACAGGCTGAAGAACAAGGGGTAGCTTTATCTTATCACAATCATGCTCATGAACTTGTGACCTCGGGGAATGGTTATTTATTGGATAACCTTATTAACTTAGCTCCTCATGTTTCACTTGAGTTAGATATTGGGTGGGCTTATGTGGCGACACATCAAGACCCTTGGGATATTGTGCAAAGATATAATGAGCGTATTGCTTTATTCCATCTTAAAGATGTTCGTTCTGTAAATCCATTAATGTTTACTGAATTGGGAAATGAGGGAAAAATTCTCTGGCAGGATTTATTGTCCAAAATTGCAAAAGTTAACCGAAGCGACTGGATAATAGAACAAGATACAGATTTTGAAAAAACATCAATAGATAGTGCGGAAAAAAGTCTGAGTTATCTTTCAACGATTATTTTATAATAAACAAACAGTTTTAAGTTCGCATAGTTCGTGTTATAAGGTTTGCATAATAAGGAAGAGATAATACCATGGGATATAACAAAATATTAGTTACAAGTGCCTTACCGTATGCTAATGGGCATATTCATTTAGGACATATTGCAGGTGCTTGTCTTCCTGCCGATATTTATGTTCGCTATCAACGATTACGTGGTAGAAAGGTTCTATATATTGGTGGATCTGATGAATATGGTGTGCCAATAACCTTGACCGCTCTCAAAGAAGGGACGACACCCAAAGATGTAATTGACCGCTATCATACTGCTAATGCGGAAGCATTTCGGCGGTTGGGTATTTCTTATGATATATATGGTAGAACCTCTTGGAATTTACATATTGATACCACTCAATCCTTCTTTAGGAAACTTTATGACAAAGGGTTTATATTCACACGTGAAATGGAACTTTGGTATTCAACCCAGACTAATCGATTTTTACCCGACCGCTATGTAAAAGGGCAATGCCCCAAATGTGGATATGAAGATGCTAATGGCGATGAATGTGAGAAATGTGGGGCACAATATACGGCGAAAGAACTTGTAAATCCGAGGACGAATATCCCTGGTGATAACTCCTCGCCAATACTCAAGCCTTCGTTGCACTGGTTCTTGGACCTGCCCAAGTTTAAGGAACGACTTCTTCAGTGGATAGAAAGTCATCCAGAATGGAGAAGCAATGTTCGTGGTATTGCCCTGAGCTGGGTTAATGATTTAAGACCTCGTTGTATTACACGTGATACGGATTGGGGTGTGCCTATTCCTGTTGACCACCCCGATGCACAGAATAAGCGAATATATGTATGGTTTGATGCCCCTATTGGTTATGTTACAAATACACGGCAATGGGGTATCGATACATATAATGATGCGGATATTTGGCAGGATTGGTGGAAGAATTCAGATACACGACTTATTCATTTTATAGGTAAGGATAATGTTCCGTTCCACGCAGTTATTTTCCCAGCGATGCTTATGGGACAGGATGATTATATTCTTGCGGATAATGTCATTGGTAATGAATACTTAAACATTTATAACCGCAAAACAGGCAAGTCTGAGAAAGGTTCAAAATCGAAAGGCAATATGATTCGTGTGTCTTGGGCTGTTGATAAGTTAGGCACAAATGCTATTCGATATTATATTTGTTCCATTATGCCCGAAAGTAAAGATTCCGATTTTGATTGGGATGAATTTCGGAATCATTATAATGGTGAGTTATGCGATATTGTAGGTAATTTTGTGCATCGCACATTAACTATGATAATGAAAAATTTCGATGGCAAAATACCCGAGCCTGGTGATATGGATGAAATAGACCAGGGAATGTTGGCTGAAATTATATCAGCAAAGGAATCTGTTGCTGAAGCCATCGAAACATTTCGTTTTCGGCTTGCTCAAGAGCGGTGGGTAGACCTTGCTCGCAAGGCGAATGTGTATTTTGATTCGAAGCAACCGTGGGCTACGCGGAAAACGGATATGCAACGGACAGGTACCACGTTATACGTTTGTTCACAAGTGGTGAAGGCATTATCCATTTTTATGGCTCCATTTATCCCTGATGGAAGTGCTGAACTGTGTATGATATTGAACCAAACAATACGTCAACAAGGACCTGAAGGTGGAGAAGATATTTGGGAAAACAGTATTGAACGACTTCCATCCGCATGCCAATTGAATACCCCTAAGGTCTTGTTTCCTAAATTAGAAGAAGAATATATTGAACAATTAGCAGAAGAACACGAAAAAGGATTGGCAAGTTAGGTTTTTTCTAATTGCTAATTAGAAATGGAAATATATAATATTGTAGGGTAATATAAAAACATAAAAGAAGTTTCAACAGGATTTTAGTAATAACGTGTCTAAAAATAACGTGTTCTTTTTTTCAACTCCCGTTTTAGTTTTTATATTAACCCTTGTTTATGGTTTCGCATTACTTGCTTTATTGTTTGTTGTAAAACTACCATTCCTTTATATACTTGCTTTTGGATTAGTTTTTCCCTTTGCGATTCTCTATCTTTTATTACCTTTAAATTATTCTGCAACTATATTTCTCCTTTTCATTTTCTTAAATCATTATTATATTTCTCCTATAATTTTCCCTGTAATAGGTTTGGAGATACATCCCCGTGAAATTATGCTTTTCATGTTTGTTGCAAACTTTTTTGTGAATCTTACGATAGAACGTATTTATTGGCGATGGAGCCTTTTCCTATATTTTGTAGTTCTTTACCTACTATTTTTTGTATATACTGCTACACTTGGGTTTTTATCTGGCTATGATTGGCATCGTGTTGTGGCTGAAACTCGGTTTCCCGTATTTGCAATTACTGCCTTTATTTTTTCATATGCATGGAAATCACTTCATTCATTGAAAAAAACCATAAATATTTTGTTTATCCTATCTGTTGTTATTGCAATTGCTACTTATGGACTTTTTATCTATGTACTTATTACTGGTAAAACATTACGATTTCAAAACTTTATGGGGGAATTTGTCCCTGCTAAAATAGGTCCATTACGTCTTCAGGAGGTTCGTTTTAATGGACACATGCTTTTCGATTTGTGGTTCGTTGTCTTTTTAAGTCAGTTCTTCTATTTTAAGGAATGGAAAAAAAAGATTATATCTGCGGTGGTTATTTTGTTTTTTATACCTCCCCTTCTTATTTTAATGATGAATACAGCACTTTTAACCGTTTTTTTTGCATCTGTGATTGTTATTATTATTTATCTTCCATCACGATTAAGACTTTTTGCTTCTGTTCTTTTTGTCCTTGCTGTATTTGCAGTTTTCTTTTCTTTGATGCTTCTTTTCCATATGGAGATTTTATCATGGACAAATTCGGAATTAGGTATCTCAATCCAGTCGCGATTAGTCGAAATTACAGGTGCCTTCGAAAATTTTATGGAGTCCCCACTCTTAGGGAAAGGTTTAGGTAGCCAGTTTGTTGGGATGGGATTAGCATCAAATTTTTGGCAAGATTTATATGCCCTTGCCACATTCCAAACATTACATAATCTTTGGATGTATTGGTTATTTAAAGGGGGAATTGTCGGGTTTAGTATCATTGTAATTGCTTTAGCAGGGATACTTACAAAAAGTGGTTATCTTATTAATATCCTTTGGACAGATAAAGATAAAGGTTTTTGGGTCGGGTATTGGGCATGTTTGGTATCACAGGTGGTAGTGATGTCACTTGCTTTTCCACGCCTTTCTTATCCTGTTGGTCAGGTTTATCTAAGTTTTTCTATTGGTATATTTACAATTTTAGAAGATGAATTAAGAAAAAGACAATCCACTCGAGATATAAATCCTGTATTAGATTAGAGTTAAAAAATGAATTAAAAAATAAAGAGCAGAGAAAATATTTTATTTCCTCTGCTCACAAATGCTAAAGGGCTGAATTAATTTTTTGCAGATTTGGGTGGTTGAACAAGTAAAATAACAACACCTGCTATAAGGCATGCAATTCCACTAACAATGAACGCTGTACTATAACTGCCCAATGCAAACTCTTTAGTAAGTTGTGCCCCTTTTTCTGTGACTAAATAGGGAACCTTTTCTGCTACCTGCATTAATCGGGCTGCAAGATAAGGACCCGCAAGACCACCTGCACCATAAGCTGTAAACATCAAACCGTAATTAATACCCACGTTCTTTGTTCCATAATAATCTGTAATAACAGCAGGATATAAGGCAAGGTAACCACCAAAACAAAGTCCTACAACTCCAATCCCAAGGATGTATAAGGGGTATACCCTTAAATAATTTAGTATCAACATGGCAACACCGCACAGGAGGAACATAATAACCAATGTGGCTTTTCTTCCGATGTTGTCTGACACCTTACCCCAAAAAATTCGTCCTACTGCATTAAAAATAGCAATTAATGAGACAGCCATAGCACCTCGAGATACTACACTGCTAAATATATCTTCGGGTATAGGGCGTGTAGTAATTGTGGAGACGCTGAAAGATTGCCAGATAGGTGATGCCTTCATTATGACCTGCAATCCAGCGGCACACCCTGCAAAGTAGGTTATCCACAAAAGCCAGAATGCAGGAGTTGCTAACATCTCCGTAGGTGTGTAATCCACTCTACTTCCCGCTCCCCCAGTGGGTTGAGGTGGATTCCAGCCAGCAGGTTTATAACCCGCAGGTGGATTCTTTAATAGGTAAGAGCCAATAACTACCGCAACAAGGAAAATAATCCCTAATATTAAGAAAGTGTTAAAAACTCCTACTTGAGGTAGAGTGAATAACTTAATGGTCATTAGTTCATAAGCCCCACCAGAAATTAGTGCCTTGGCTAAGGGGGCAAAGAAGAATGCCCCTGCACCGAAGCCAGCCACAGCCAATCCAGTGATGAGCCCTCGTTTATCAGGGAACCATTTAACACAAGTGGCAATAGGGCAGACATAAGCGAAACCGATACCTAAACCACCTAAAATAGCAAATGAGAAAATAAGCCAATACAAAGCCATATTTGGGGAAGTGGCAAAATTTTGTGTGAATTTTGCGAGGATTAGCCCAAGGCCTAATATAAGTCCTCCCGAGATACCGACGATTCGGGGTCCAACACGGTCTTGAATCCTTCCACCAATAATCACCGCAAGAGCAAATGCTGCTAATACTATTTGTGATGGATATGTCACTTGTGTTTCTGTCCATGTAGGGAAGGCTGCTTTCAAAGGTGTCTGGAAAACACTCCAGATGTAAACTGCACCTAAACTAACCTGGACAATTAACGCACCTATTACAACTATCCAGCGATTTTGTGTCGTTTGTTCACTCATGTTTATAACCCTCCATTGTATTGTTTTAAATAAGAGCCGTGAGGTGTATCTCATTCCCACGGCTCTTAATTTATTCTTTTAAATAACAGTAGTCATAAGGAAATTAGTCTTTAAGTAATGCTTTTCTGCCTTGAACCAGTTCTTCAACGACTGTTGGGTCAGCCAATGTTGTTGTATCGCCTAGATTGTTGAGGTCATTCTCAGCAATTTTACGAAGGATGCGTCGCATAATTTTTCCTGAGCGTGTTTTTGGTAGTGCACGAGCAAACTGAATTACATCAGGAGCGGCAATAGGACCGATTTCTTTGCGGACGTGCATGACCAATTCTTTTCTTAGTTCTTCACTTTCTTCGATTCCAGCGACAAGCGTAACATAGGCATATAATGCTTGACCTTTAATGGGGTGTGGCATGGGTGCAACAGCCGCCTCAGCAACCTTAGGATGGGAGACAAGGGCGCTTTCAACCTCTGCTGTGCCAATACGATGACCCGATACATTTACAACGTCATCAATACGTCCCATGAGCCAGTAATCGCCGTCTGCATCTCTACGGCATCCGTCACCTGTGAAGTATAAGTTCTTATACATAGTGAAATAGGTGTCAATAAAGCGGTCATGGTCACCCCATGTTGTTCTCATCATTCCTGGCCATGGTTTTCTTATGCAAAGTTTTCCACCTTCATTAGCATCTACTTCTGTCCCGTCATCTCTTAATATTACGGGGTCGACACCAAAGAATGGTCTGCAAGCACTTCCTGGTTTGAGTGTATGTGCACCTGGAAGCGGTGTAATGAGGATTCCACCTGTTTCTGTTTGCCACCATGTATCTACAATTGGACAACGACCTTTACCAATTTTTTCATAGTACCACATCCAAGCTTCGGGGTTAATCGGTTCACCAACGGATCCTAATACGCGTAATGAACTAAGGTCATATTTTGCAGGCCATTCATCACCTTTTTGTATTAAGGTGCGAATAGCAGTAGGTGCAGTATAGATAACTGTGCACTTGAACTTGTCTACGATATGCCAGAAACGTCCTGCGTCTGGATAGGTTGGGACACCTTCAAACATTACTGATGTCGCTCCATTGCAAAGTGGACCGTAGACAATATAACTATGCCCAGTTACCCAACCTATATCCGCAGTGCACCAATAAATATCATCATCATGAATATCGAAAATGTATTTGTGTGATAATGATACATGGAGTAAGTAACCTGCAGTGCTGTGTACAACACCCTTTGGTTTTCCTGTGGAGCCAGAGGTATAAAGGATGAATAGATAGTCTTCTGCATTCATCCGTTCTGGTTCACAAACGTCACTTGCTTTTGCCATTAAATCGTCATACCATAAATCACGACCTTCTTTCATATTGCAGGGTTCGTCATTTCTTTTTACGACGACACATTTTTCAATGGAAGGTGTTTGTGATAATGCATTATCGGCGATTTCCTTTAAGTGAATAGATTTTCCAGAGCGTAAGGAAGTATTTGAAGTAACTAAAATTTTACACTCGGAATCAAGAATACGGTCACGAAGCGATTCAGCACTGAATCCACCGAAAACTACAGAATGGATAGCACCGATTCGAGCACATGCAAGCATCACAATTGGCAATTCTGGAATCATTGGTAGGTAAATGCAAACGCGGTCACCTTTTTTTACACCTAATGACTTTAAGACATTTGCGAATTTGCACACTTCTTTGTAAAGTTCTTCATACGTGATATGTTTCACATCTTCTTCTGGTTCGCCCTGCCAAATGATGGCTGTTTTCTTAGCGGTAGGCGTGTTCAAATGACGGTCAAGGCAGTTATAGGATACATTTAATTCGCCATCGGCAAACCATGTATGACGGATGATGCGGGCATCGGTATTCCATGTATATTCCAATGCCTTTGTTGGTTTTTTGAACCATGATAGTGTCTCAGCTTGTTCTAACCAGAAATTTTCACAATCATCAATTGACCGCTTCCACATCTGGTAATATTCGTCAAACGACTTGATGTGGGCTCTTTTCCGCACTTCTTCTGATGGTGGGAATGTTCTGTTTTCGATCATCAATGAGCTGATTGATTTTTTCTCTTCTGCCATAATACGTCCTCCAATTGGTTATTGGTTTAAGTTTTATAATTATTGTTACTTTTTGGTTTTACCTACCGTTCGTTATATAAATTATTGTAATATTTGTCAAACCTAAAAGTCAAAACGGAAGTAATCGGCTATTTCCCAATTATTACCCGCTGAATTCTATTTTTTATAAAGATTTTTATTGATTAGGGATAAATTTTGAATTATCGAGAGAACAATCATAGATGAAGGAAGATAATTTTTCTACTTTGTACCTGATGATTGTCAATTAGAGTCTTTCATTAAGATTTTTATATACTACATATACAAACCTTTACTTTTTCATAATCTTTCAAAAAACAATATTACTTTAACATTACACAGTATAGAAGAGGTGGAAAAATGGCAGAATCACAAAAAAAACGAGAAGTTATTTTGTCAGGTATTCGTCCTACAGGTCGTCTTCATTATGGAAATTATTTTGGTGCGATTCGTCATTTTTTAAAACTTCAGGAATCTGGAGATGCAATATGTTATTATTTTGTAGCGGATTATCATGCGTTAACTACCATTACGACCCGTGAGGATATTTATCAGAATACAATAGATATGCTCCGTACCTATGTTGCATGTGGTTTAGACCCGAATAAGTCGATTATTTATCGTCAGAGTGATTTGCCGTCGACGGCGGAGCTAACCCTTCTTCTGGGCATGATAACCAATATTGGCTTTCTTGAACGGGGCACGACATATAAGGACAAACTCTCCAAATTACAAGAAGATGCAAAGATTGATGGGAATCCACTTTCTTTTGGGTTATTGGGTTATCCTGTGTTGATGGCTGCGGATATATTAATTGTTCGTGCAGATAAAGTTCCTGTTGGTGATGACCAACGACAGCATGTAGAGATGGCGATTGATATTGCACAGCGGTTTAATAGTCGTTTTGGTGAGACACTTCATGTTCCGCAGGCAGTTGGTCGTGAAGCGTTGAGATTGCCTGGGTTGGATGGCTCGTCGAAAATGGGGAAGAGTGAGCATAATACATTAGACTTATTGGATGACCCTGATACAGTATTAAAAAAGGTTCGGGCAGTAGAAACTTCCACTGACCCCTTGCCTCTTCCTGTAGAGAGTAATGATCCAGACGCAATTATTCCTCACATGCCACCAGGTGTCGGTGTTTTATATAGACTTCTTTCATTATTAGCCCCTGAACCTTTATATCTTGAATTTGTTCAGAAATACCGGAATGGCGAGAAGTTTTATGGAAAATTGAAACAGGAAGTTGCCCGACTCGTTTCTGAATTTAATGCCCCGATTATAGAAAAGTTTCATCATCCAGAGAATAATAGAGATTATGTAGAAGCCTTTCTTCGTGCCAATGCCCAGAAAGTGACACCAGTGGCGTTAGAAACTGTGGAGGCTGTTCGTGAAGCTATGGGAATTGGTCATTCGTTATACCGTGCATAATTTCCATTTTGAATTTTTATTCTTAAATTTATCTGTTGCTATTATTCATTAATTATAATTATTGTATACTTATAAGACGTATTCTTTTATTGTATAGGTAGAAAGTGGATAACAATTTTTTTAACAGGTTTTACATGTTGTGTATTAGGATTAAAATAGTTTTACCTGTCCTACTGGTATATTTGTTTGTCTCAATTTTTGGTTGTTCTGATGTTTCACAATCGGCAAATTTAATTACACCGAGTAAAACATCATTAAATTCATATCCAGATATATTTGTTATAGTTATTGATGCTCTTCGGGCTGACCATTTGGGCGTTTATGGTTATACACGTGATACCAGTCCTTTCCTTGACCAGTTATCAGAGCAGAGTTTGATTTTTTCTCGTGCCTATGCTCCTTCTACTTTTACACGTGAAAGTGTTAGTGCTATTCTAACGGGACGTTATCCATCTTCTAATCCATGGGGAACGGGTTGGCGAGCTCAGGTTTCCCCAGATATTACGACTATTTCTGAGGTATTCAAGCAGAATGGTTATGAAACGTTCCTTTTTACAGACCAGCCTGCCCTTGAATCGTATATGTATGGGAAAGGGTTTAACCATGTTGAAGTATTGACTTCTGATTACGGTTTAAGTGGTAACGGTCCGAGGTTGGTAGAACAGCTTTTGAAGACCATAAATAATATAAATTCGGATTTGCCTATTTTTGCATATATCCATTTTTATGACCCTCATGACCCGTACGAACCCCCACCCTCTTATTATCTCCGTTTTAAGGATAAAATTTATCAACGGCCTTTGCGTGTGTATGATGATATTCGATTTCATTTAAATGAATTAGTACAGCAAGGGTTTGGTTCAGGAGACCCACGTTTTGATGATTTGATAGTTCGTTATGATGCGGAGATAGCCTTATCTGATGATTGTATAAAAACGTTATATCGTTCGATTGAGAAACTTCGTTCAGGAAAGAAATCTGTTTGGGTGGTTACTGCTGACCATGGAGAGGAATTTTTAGACCATGGTTTTGTCGAACATGCATGGCATTTATATTTTGAAACAATTCGTGTTCCATTGATAATTCATGCTCCTTTTATCGGGATAAAGAAGCGGTGGGTTCATTCAGAAACATCTCTTGTCGATTTATTCCCAACCTTAATAACACTTGCAGGTTTTAATTACATAGACAAAGGATGGGATGGCATTTCTCTACCTGTTGCTGATTTGTTGACTGGAGAAAACACACCTGAAATAGGGAACCGAATTATTTTTTCGGAACTGTATCTTCCAACGCGAACGATAGGCCGTTCATTGATACAAGATGGCTGGCAATATTTGAACTGGCAACAATGGCTTACATGGCAAGAATGTGTAGAATATGCCCAGAAGCAAAAGCAACTCCGTGATGAGTATGATAAAGGTATCCGCCATCCGATTCCATTTTGTGGTGAAACTAAATTTGAAGAGTTGATAGCCCCTAATGATAAAGGATTTCCAAGTACTTTTGTGCCCGTGACGGAACAAGAAGAGCGGTGGCGTATGTTTCGTGAAGCATGGAGAAAATGGTGTGCAAACCGACCTGAACCGATATCGGACCATGAAAAAATGAGGTTAAATCCACCACCTGTTAAGTCTGAAAACCAGAAAGAAGCAGATTCGCCAATAACACCTCAGATACAAGATAGTATTAATAATTCGGGGTACTTCTAATGGAAGAAAGAACCACAGATAAATTGCAGATAGTTCTACAAAGCGAATTTACTTACTGTCCAGTCATTACCAAAAAGGAATTCTTTTTTCCTTTTTTAATAGGTATAATTATATGTGTTTTAGGCACATTGCCGTATTTATATGGTTATGCAATAGCGGGAGATGACCGTGTTTTTATGGGGATGGTTGGCAGAGGAACATTGGGTTCTAATGGCTATCTGATGTTTCAACGTCAGGCATGGGAAGGGAAATGGCTATTAGAGAACAAATGTACTCCTGAAAGCACCTCATCTTTTTGTAATGTAGAGTGGTGGCTTTTGGGAAGGACTGCACGATTACTGAATATGTCCATTCTCAGTTTTTTTCATGTGGATAGATGTCTGTCTGTTTTTTTGTTTTTGTTTGCTGTCTATTATTTGCTGGCAATCAATCTGGATAATTTAGAACAACGTCGGTTTAGTCTGCTTCTTATCACTATAGGTTCAGGTTTTGGTTGGCTCATTTGGTGTTTGAACCGTTACACCCATCTTTCGTTGCCTCTTTCATGGGATATAGATGGGATTCAAGTGTTTAGCTACCTCGTATGTAAACCACATTTTATTCGTTCTTTCGCACTTGCTATTTTAATGTATGCTTTTTTGATTCGTGGTTTTCAATCGGGAAAGGCAAAATATTTTATCCTCTCAGGGTTAATGGCTTTGTCTCATTCACTTATGCGTCCTTTCTTAATCCCTGAGTCGTATATTATGTTTTTATTAACTCCCATTTTGTTTTGTTGGACACAGAAGCAGTGGGAAATTAAATGGTTTCTTTTTTGTGCTATTCCAGCTATTATTCATTTCCCTGCAATTCTATATTATTTATGGATGTCCATTTCTGACCCGTTAAAAATGTCAGGTTGGTCCCAGAATCATCAATTTTTAGGAAAATCGGGGTTCTTGATTGAATATGTGGCTGGTGTTGGTTGGACATGGCTAATATGTATGATATTTTTTATTTATCTGGCAAAAAAATGTCAGCAACGAATTAGCCATCTTATTTTGTTTACTTGGGTTATGGTCGCTTGGGGTATTTGTAATCTTTATCCCTACTGGAAACCTGGACAAGAGTCAGGGTTATATGCTTTTCTTATTGTTCCACCTATTTTAACAATTGTGGGTCCTTATCAGTGGATTACTGATTATCTAAAAGTAGTGCAAGATGGGAGAAATTTGGCAAATAGAGTTATAACACCAATATTTTTTGCTAAAACAAGGCTTGCTTTTTTTGTCATTCTACTTTCTATTCCGACAACTGTGTTTGTGTATTATTTTATGTTTCATGATTTGAAATATGGGCATCCCCTATGGACGTATTATTTGCAGAAAGATTCTTACGCAGTTTTGGAGTATTTACAAAGGAGTGCAAAAGAAAATGATGTTGTTCTTGCATCACCCAGAACCTCGCAGTTTATTTATGCCCATACACCATGTAAGACGGTAACAGGACATTTTATGCTTACAAAGGATTATGTCAAAAAAACGGAGGATGTGAACCGTTTTTACTATGAAAAAAATAATGTAGATATTCAGAAACAAATATTAGCAAAATATAAGGTAACGTATGTTTTCTTCGGTTCTTACGAGCAAGAAATGTCGGGGTTGTCTCCTCCAGAAGTATTAAAAGATAGTCCGACTGTTTTTGAAAGAGGAAATACGAAGTTATACGATGTATCAGAAGTTATTTCAAAAAATAAAGATGAATTATAGAATTAAATAGGGTTAAATGATGTGCATGCAAACTAAAATATGTGTCGTGATGTTATGTTTATTATTATTTATTTTAGTTTGTGGATTTGCTTTGCAAGACACATCTGGTGATGTTAATCCTGTTCAACCCACGTCTCCTATAAATGCTGTGTCTAATAGTTCTGGATTAGATTTAAGTTCGGATATAATTGACTTTTCTCCGCCTGAACTGGGTACTTTAGAATGGGAAACATATTGGCGAGAATTACGGGAGAAACTGATTTCCAAGACCTTGACTTTAACTGCCTGGGAGAAGCAGGTGGCTTTTTATTTTGAAGCAAATTCTTACGACCTTAAACATACTCAATTATGGGATATTATCCTACAACAAACGCCAGAGTTTCAGAGTGAGTTGTTGCTATATTCTGCGATGTTTGTAAGTATCGGCATGATATCAGAAGTTCAAAAACAAAATCCTAATGCGATTTCGGTATTGTTAGCATCTCAATTTTTGCTCAAATTGTCTGAATATGTAAAAGAGAATCAAGTTGCACAGTTGGCTGATATAATAAACATTCGAGCTAAAAAAACTTCGATACGTCTTACGACACTTTGGAATTCCTTTATAGGGCAAGTTTCTACCACGACTGACGAGCCCATCTCTCCACAGATATCAGCCTCACTACATGAAACAATTATTTATTTTTGTCTTGCTATGTTGGCATTTTTGCCACCAAATAAATTTTCGGCTGTAGTGCAGTTGCCGGAGCCAATGCGGGGCTTTTTCAATGACCATGGCATTTTAGTATTCGATGGAGGGATGTTGACTGAACCTCATTATCGGAGTTTAAAGAGTATTTTTCAATGTTTAACCTCGAAATTACATAATATTCAGGTTATTATCGTTCCTGATGGTGTTGGTATATCTGCAACAAAAATTCTTGCTTCGACTCGGAATGGTATTGTCGTTGATATACCCTTTTTGCCGATGGAGCTTATGAGCAATCCGATGGAGTTTCCTCAGCATATAGGACCGCAAGTAGCACCAGAATTTTCATTGGGAGCAGTAGTTCAAATTGTTAAGGCAATACAATGGACGCAGTTTAAGCTTCGTCCTGAATTATTATTCCGCAGAAATGCGATTTTAATGAATGCTCGAACCCGTGGTTATAATTATACGCGGACAACCATTCGCCCTGAACTCTATTTTAACGCTCCAGATGAATTGTTGCCAATGTCGGCTTATTTATGGTTCTTAAATTCTGAAAAGACACTACAGATGACAAATGAACTCCTAAAATTAAGGCAATATTTTGCCACGGATGTATACCTTCTTCTTGCTGATATGCTATCCGAAGGACGAGATGTAACGTTGACTTTTTATATGGATGAAACAGGTTTTTTGAGTGTGCGCGAAGCACCTGTGATAAGAGCCCCAATAGACGAGGGTTATCCAAGTATTATCAGTATTTTACCTGACCGTTTGGTACCTACTTTTGATAAAAAGTCTGATAATGATAATAAGACACCGTATTCAGATGAGATAATAAATCAGCCGATAACACAAAACGCACCTTTTAATTCAGGTTTTGATTCGCCAAATGATGAGGAGAAAACGAAGCTAACTCCGAGAGACCAAATCATAATTCAGCCGAAAGGGAACTAATTTTGCGAAAAAGGTATTTATTATTATCAATTATATATAGTGTTTTTATATTCTGGATTTCAATTCAACCCATTACAATGGAAACTCCTGAGTTGTTTCCTTATCAAGATAAAATTATTCATACATTCCTTTATATGCTACTTGCGGGAATTATTGCTATAGGCCTGGTAAGGGCAGATGAAAGACATACTTTAATAAAAATAGGGTGTATCTCAGTTATGGTTCCTTTTATTTATGGTATTTTTATTGAGATATGTCAGATTTTTGTTCCAACACGTTCATTTGAGTTACTTGATATTTTTGCAAATTTATGTGGTGCTGTTATTGGCACAATGGTGATACTATTGTTATCTTTGTTGTTCAACAAATGGATACTACGGCAAAGAGCGTTTTCTAAGATAAAAATGTGAAAAGAATTGCTAATTAGGGTAATTATATGGAATATACATTGGTACCAAAACGTGGATGTGCGTGGCTCTTTTTTAGTTTTATGCTGATTATTGGGGCATTATGGGGCTCTGCGTTGGGTATGTTTGTGTGGATTTTGGAAGATGCAAAAAATACAATTTCAGCCTTAGAGACGTTTCGTCCGAAAACGGGGACAAAGGTATATGCGGAAACTGGAGAACTTTTATATATGTTTACCGTTGAGGACAGGCAATTGGTACCACTTAGCCAAATTCCGCTTCATGTGCAAAAAGCATTTATTGCTACAGAAGATGCATCATTCTATTCACATAAAGGTGTGCGTCCAGATGCTATCATCAATGCCTTTTTGTATGGTTTGCGGACAGGACGTTTTCGTGGTGGTAGCACGATTACTCAGCAGGTGGTACGAAATGTGGAAACGTTGGGGATAGGACAAGAACGTTCAGTGAAAAGGAAGATACGTGAGGCTATTGTTGCTTTGCAGGTAGAACGTGAATTCACAAAAGATGAGATATTAGAGCTATACCTAAATCAGGTTTTTCTTGGAATAAACGCTTATGGTGTGGAGTCCGCAGCGAGGCAATATTTTGGGAAAAGTATACAGGACTTAACACTTAGCGAAGGGGCTACACTTGCAGGATTAACACGGGCTCCAAATGTAAATGAGCCTATTAATCATTTAAAAAATGCTATTGAACGGAGAAACATCGTTCTTGGGCAGATGTTAGAGGAAGGGTTTATTACGGAGAAAGAATATCAGGAGGCGATATCAGAAGATTTGGCTGAGCGTGTTATGACCCCTGAAAAGCGTGAACAATTGAAGAAAGAAGGCGTAGATATTCTTGAACCTTATCGTGTGAAAGCCCCTTATTTTGTTGAAGAAATTCGGAAAATCTTATTGTCAAAGTATACTGTAAATGAAGTGTTTGAAGGGGGAATGAGTGTCTATACTACTTTGGATTACAGACTACAAAAAGTTGCGGAAGAAGTGTTAGAAGCACATCTTTCAAAATTCGACAAGCCTCGACAGGAAACGAAAAATTTTATTCCTGTATCGGGTGCTTTAGTTTGTATTGACAATCGCCCCAGCTTTGAAGGTTATGTTCGTGCGTTGGTAGGTGGTAGGAATTGGGAAGAGGAAAAGTATAATACCGCAACACAAGCGAAACGTCAGCCAGGTTCCAGTGTAAAACCATTTGTATGGCTCGCTGCAATTGCATCCGGTATGACTCCATCTACCTTAATAAATGACACTCCATTTATTCGTGCTATGGGTAATGGTCGTGTATGGGCACCGAAAAATTTTGATGGTTCATTCCGAGGACCCATGCCATTACGGGTTGCGTTAGAAAAGTCTGTAAATATTGTTTCAATTCGATTAGTGGACATGTTAGGTTTGCCTGCGGTTCGTTCTGTTTTTGAACGATGTGAACTTAATACAGTTGTCGGAGATAATGTCGGGCTTACATTAGGTTTGGGTACCGTTGAAGTAACTGTATTAAGCCATGCGATAGCCTACTCAATATTTGCACATAATGGGATGAAATATTATCCAGTATTAATCAAGGAAATACGTGACGCTGAAGGATTGCTTCTGTATGACTACCGACTCTATCAGCAAAAAGAACAAGTGGTAGACCCACCTCCAGCCTATGTTGTTATGCACATGATGAAAGGTGTGTGCACACCAGACCGATCGTTAGGTTACTATCCTACAGGGCATCGGGCAAGTGCATTGAAACGGCCAGTCGCAGGTAAGACAGGGACAACAAACGACAGCCGAGATGCCTGGTTCTGTGGTTTTACTACAGATTATACAACTGTTGTCTGGGTCGGATATAAAGATAATCGTAGTTTAGGCAGAGGTGCCAATTATACTGGTGGACGGCTTGCTTGTCCTATATGGGTTGAATTTATGCTATCTGCGGAGAAAGATTTACCTGTTCGCGATTTTGTGGTGCCTGATGGCGTTCAATTTTACAATATCAATCGTGTTACGGGTACGTTAGGTGGTTCCTATAAAGAGGCTTATGTTGAAGGAACTGCTCCACCTGTGACTCGACCAATCCTGAAACCAGAACCTGTCCCCGAAGAGGTACTTATCGAGCCGATTGAGGGAAGAACGACACAAACAACCCCTTCCACATCAACACAACCTTCACCAGTAGAAACCGAAATTTCTCCAATCCTTCCGCCCGAAGAACAATACAACCCCGACCCTGGTTTCTAATGCCATCTTTATTGCATATAATATGAGAAACGGAAAACATACGTAACTGTAGTGGCAAAACCATGTGTTCGTCCTAAAAATGTGTTATGTTGTTTTATGTATTTGTTTGAAAGTTGTTGTTCTTTTATAATTGTTATTAACATATTATTAAAAGTTCGTTAATTATAAGGAATAGGGCTATGAGAGATATTAATAGAAATGTGAGAAACACAAAATGGTTGTATTTAATAATTGTATTACTTCTTATTATCATAGCTTTGTTTGTCATTGTATTAATTTTATTAATCAATAATATGCAACAGCCAAATAAATTGGTATCGATAGATAGTTCTGTATCCAACCCTACACAAACAGAGACACAAGTACCTCAACCGACGCATCCTGATTCTAATAAACCAACAGCGGAATCAATTCAAGAAAGAGAACCTGAACAAGTAAAAAATGTAGAAAAGTCGAATGATAATGGCAAACAAACTGAAAGGGAGGGGAATGAAACAAGTTTAGATGAGAATTCTGCCCGTTTAGTTCAAACTCTTAATTTGGCAACAGTCTCTATCAAGAAAATCATTAATACAGAGAACCGTATCGTTTTAGACCAAGAATATGACAACATTATCAATAATCTGGTGTTTGAACGAGTCAAAGCGGAAAAAAAAGTAATTGATTTATATACAAAAATTATGGGAGTAATAACTCAATTTAAATTAAATAATGAAGAGAAAGAGCGATTTTCAAATGCTTTTGAACGAAGCAAGAAGAAGGCTGTATGGAAAGCTATCGGGGGTGTTCGTGCTTATGGTGCTAACCCGTTATCTTTTGTACTCAGTTTAGCCCAAAGCAGTATTAGTGCTTTTTTTAATTATAAGGATGTAAAGTCACAAATGGAGGAAGAACTTGATAAAGAATTATGGGAGATTAAAAAAGACCAAATTGAGCAGATAAATGAGCTGTGGCAGGAATGGTTAAGTGCATGCTGGGATACTTCCAGTAAATATAATTTTGAGAGTAAAAACTTATATGTTTTACGAGGAGGTGTATTAGATAATTTTATCTCAGCAGAACAAGAAATAGACATTGATAAAGCCATGAGAAGCTTTGAAGACCTTGAGAGAAATTCCATCTTTTTGAGTTCTTATCCTCCATTCTGGCTTAGTTATGCGATAGTAGCAGAGAAGGCGGGAAATAAAGCCAAAAGAGACCAGTGTTTGGACAACTTTTTCAAATATTATAGGGAGATACTGAATCGAGACCCCTATTTTGGTAGAGCATGTGTAATGAGATTGCGGACGATAATTGAGAAGCCATCTGCCTTACAGGATAAAAATAGAATTAAAGAGATAGAAGAACTATTGATAAAAGCGGATAGACATTTGGACAAAACGGATGGTCAGAGCAGGATATTTATTTCTGCTATTTATCAAAAATTAGGAAAGCCTGACGAAGCCCGCAGGATACTGCAATTAAATATAGATAGGAATGTGGATAAGGATATTTCCGAATTAGCCTTAGATAACTTAAATAAAGGTAGAGATGTGGCATCTGATATACCTCAAGTTCTTGCTCTATTTATTCAGGAAGAAGGGACAGAGGATAGTAAAGACATTCTGCCGTTAGAAGAGTTGCAGAGATTGGCGGAGCAAGGAGAACCTAATGCAATGGAAAAGTTAGGGAGAAAGCATTTCTTTGGTTTTGGTGTTCCACTGGATTATGTTAAGGCACGGCAGTGGTGTGAGAAGTCTGCGGAAAAAGGCAATGCTTATGCTATGAGTGGTTTGGGTGAGATATATTTTTTAGGTCTTGGTGTCCCGCAGGATTACGAGAAGGCTCGACAGTGGTATGAGAAGTCTGCGGAAAAAGGCAATGCTTGGGCGATGTATATTTTGGGTGGGATGTATGTAGATGGTCAGGGTGTTCCGCAGGATTATGAGAAGGCACGGCAGTGGTATGAGAAGTCTGCGGAAAAAGACAATGATGATGCAATGATTAATTTGGGTGGGATGTATGAAGATGGTCAGGGTGTTCCGCAGGATTATGAGAAGGCACGGCAGTGGTATGAGAAGTCTGCGGAAA